>Ga0214542_1002374_pt1 | contig 38926 bp, 23 predicted proteins | sample CNSS1metaG_FD_160096 | JGI IMG/M metagenome (GOLD analysis project Ga0214542, IMG submission 160096) | Root nodule microbial communities from cowpea collected in UCLA plant growth center, Los Angeles, California, USA - CNSS1 | ecosystem: Host-associated > Plants > Roots > Nodule | place: USA... | reverse complement strand
AATATAAATAAAAAATAATTTATATATATATATATATATATATATATATATATATATATATATATATATATATATATATATATACTAAAAATAAAATAAATTTATAATATATAAGTGAATAGAAATATTTTATAATTGTAAAGTTAACAAAATACAACTCTCAAATTAGTATGAGAATCATCTAAAATATATTATAGTGAGTTTTATTTTATATTCAACCTATTAATTTTAACTGTCATGGAATTCTGGTCTAATAATCTATTAATATTTAATTTTATAAACGATTTTGTAAAATTTAATTAGATTTAAAGATTATTATTCATTAACAATACATATTTCTATAAACCATTATAATGACTTAATTAACTATAATTATGCATATATTTTGAATGAGATCATCGAACAAAAGTAGCCACTTGCCAAGTTGCCACTCAATTTGCACAGAGCATGTGCTCCTTGGCCATTCCAATTTTTTTCTTCTGAACATAAATTCAGGGGATGAATATAAATTTATACATTAAACTTTGAAAATCTTATTGATCATACAAGATTTCCTTTCAGTGAGTTTCTAAAATGTATTATTTAACACACGCACACTCATTAACATTAAATTTATGTTTCCGCAACTGAATTATTTTTATACGAATACCTATAATTTCATCAAAATATTTTTTTTTTTGCTAATTTTCCATAAGCATATAAATATATAAATTATAAGAATAAATATATAAATTTCATTCGTGTGTCCAAATGTTAGATGAAAATTCGTAAACATTTGAATTAGATGAATAAATATTTACTGGAAGTGTTAACATCAGTCCCTTTCAATTTATTATAAGCTATTGTTATTCCAAGTTATTTGATGTATAATTCAGTCCTTTTCAATTTTTCAGTTTTTTATCTCTTCTCTCAAATATAATTCTTATTGTTATCCAATTGATATATTTTTTTAACTTTTTTTTTTTTTTATATATATATATATATATATATATATATATATATATATAGATAATTTGTTTTTCAAGATAAGCTTCTCCTTCACCTTCTAATTCTATATTTGGCATCTATAAATTTGCTTGAGCTTTTATTTTACATTTTCTATATTTTCTATAAAACAAAATTATTGTTATGTGATTAAGTTTTCGTTTAAATTTTTCTTCCCCCATAAAGTATTTCTCCTTCTTTCATTGGTATTATTTTTTTGTAGTAACTTAATCTTTTTATATGTGCGTGCATATTCAATGAAGATATTTTTTTATGGGAGGAAAAGAAATGAAAATTATTCATTGAAATTTGTCATGAATAATCAAAGCAAAACACGTAACCTGCTTTTGATTTCACTCTCAAATTGCCTTAATTGGGCAGACAAATCGACAAAAAGTGGGTTAAGAAATTCAAATCATCTTATTCAGAGGTGGATTGCCAGCTTGATTTGTCAAAAATTGCCAGAAAAAAGAGAAAAATTAATAAAAAAACAGCAACAACGACTTGGTTTCAAAACAACATCACTTGTTTGACAATGTTGTGAAATTGTGAAGTTAGAGGTAAGTTAGGTGGATGAAGTTGTTTTTTTCCACCTTGAATTCAATGGTAAGTTATTATAAGAACTTTGATTATCATGTGAAGTATAAAAAAATAAAAAGAAGAATAAATGAGAGATCTGGGAATAAGCACAGTTGGAGTGATGAAAAAATAAAAGTGGGAAGTGTTGGTGCTTAAGCAAGTAGTAATGTGAAAGATGAGTGTTGGAAAAGTGGGAAAAGGGTTTAACAGGTAAGAAACACGTGGAGTTTGAAAGTGACCATAACACGCGCGAAGGAGACAGGAAGAGATATGTCCGCGTGGGACCACTCAAGTCAACACCTCGTTACGGTGTTCCCCCCCTTCCCGGCGGCTAAGGTTGGTGCTCAGCCCTCTATTCTATTCCCAACACTGTTCTACTTTATCTCAAATTCCACACAACTTTTCTGCATACTCTTATTTTCAGGAAGCTCTTCTTTTCAAACTCATTATAAATTAGAGTTATATGAATTTTTAATACACTTATTTCTTTCATGCTCATGCATATACATTTCTATACGAGACATAGATATTAATAAATTTTACAAAATTAACTTGTAAGTCAAAGTATATATCTATACATTGTGAATTGATATTATCTTTAATTAATATAGATTTCTACTCCACTTCTTTTGTACCGTGACATATACATCTTTTATGTGAGACTAGACATTAATAAATAATTTAATAAATAATTTGATAATGAACAAAATAATAGATCTAACAAACAAAATTTTTGTTAAAATAGACTCTAACTTACATTACAAGAAAGGTCTCATCAACAACCAATTTTAATGTCAATAACTATAGTGACCAATTTGCAAAATACAAAATTATTGGTTACTAAAATAATCAGTATTATGAATAAAATTATAATTGGTCGTTAAATTGGTTATTATTTAAGTAGAAAATAATTTAGAAACCAATTCCTATGATAGCAAAAACCAAGGTAACTAATGTTTAGTGACCAATTCCCTTTGGTAACTAAAATATTGGTAGTTAAATTTTAAAAACCAATTTAGAAATCAATTAGAATCTTTCATACATAATAGTGACTATTTTAGTAATCAATAATTTTTTATTTTGTAAATTAATAACTAAATTGATCAGTAACTATCAACTTTTGGTTACTAAAATTGATTACTGATAAGATATTATTTTTATGGTGTTATGATTTTGATATCAAATTAAAGAATGAAATCAAATATAACTTGATCTTAGAAAATTGAGTTGTAATAGAGATTTACGCAATACTGTAAATTGATTTTATATATGTATTGAATGTATGACTTCCTACGATTACCACTGATACACTTTGATGAATCTTTCCTAATATGTATGATTAAAGTGAGGTTTAGGTAAGAAAAGTTGGAACGAGAGATAGCTGGACCACATAGATATAGCTGTCTCCTCCTCGTTCTTTGTTCATGAATAATTATTATGAGTGACTTTCAAATACTTGGTGAAGAAGAAGAAGAAGTAGGTCGACCAATGTTTCTTCCTCCACAGTCCACTCCTGGAGTCAACACCTTCTCCATCTCATTTCATTCTCTCAAGAAATAAGTTTTAAAAGCGTGCAAGCAATAATAAAGAATCTCCACTCCCTCAATAATTACATGCAACTATTACGTACTTACTTCAACTATCTCAATAACTTCATGTTTAGCATAAAAGTTTCTGTAAAAAAATAAAAGCTGGGGAGAGAGAGTCGGAAGTAAACCCTAGCTGAGTGGAAGAGCATGGTGTGGCACGTGGATAATGAATCCACGATGGCTGCTGGAACATAATTGAGCAATTAAGGTACAACCTTTGAAGTGGCAACATGGGGACCAACCCTTTTATCTGTCTTGGATAATCATCATCTTCGATCGCCATCTTCATTGGAAAATAAAACTAAAAGTTGCAATGTTTTCATTTTCGGGCATGCAGGTGTCGGATGAATGGGATAGTTAGGCAGTTAGAGTGAAATTAACGCAACACACAAAACCATTTAATGGTGCATTTCACTGAAAGTTCTATGTAGCAATGCAAATGCTTTGCACAAGTCTTTTTCCCCGTATATTTTGTCAAAGATAACACGTCTCCAATACTAAAAAGGAAGATAGTTTTGATGCAAAAATTAATCTTATAAAATACAAGTTAGGATTAGGAACTTTATACATGAAAGCCGCAAAAAAAAAAAAAATATAATAAGGAAATTTGGAGATTTAGTGATACTTTTTAATGTGATATTTATTTACATTAAAATATAGAGAAAGTTGGGGCGTAGGCGTAGAAGTAGAAGGAAGTTACGGAAGACGGTGGCGGTTTAGCGAACAAGCGGCGGAATACATGCAGGCGTGTATCCAGTACGCCTGTAAAACTAAATTTTTCAATATACATTTAAAGACTGAATTCACATTGTAACTTATATTTTTTAATTCCTTTTTATATTTATTTATTTCTTACCCTTCTTTCTTCCTATACCCTAACTCAAAACATAGAGTTAGCCTTTCCCCCTACCTATCTCTACCTAGCTACGAAATTTAATGGTATCCCTCAAGTGTTAGGAATACAGTGTCAAGTGATGTGACGTGATGATATATAAAGGCCTGGGAAAGAGTAATAGTGAGTCTAGCCCCACATGAAGATCGATTAGTTTTATATTTTTCACGTTCACAAATAATGTACTCGACTACATAGTTTGATAAATCACACGTAAAAAGGGTTACTTTATTAGTTTCATCACTACTTAACAAAACATTAATCTTAACCCAACACTTGCACACGAACCTTCCTTAGACATGTCATTTTCAACTCCACTGTTTCAAAAAAAAAAAATTGATTGGTCTCTCAACTACACTCAAGTGGTTTTCAAGCTCTAACCACATTCCTTTTCTTCCTATAAATATGTCCTTTCACTATGTCTGTTTTTCCAACCCACTCCTCCTCCCAGTTAAGTCCAAATTCCAAAGTCAGATCTCCATTTCTCACTCCCATCGACACCTTTTTTTGTTGTTCCACCCTCACACACTTACCACATATATCTCATTATCTATAGCCATGCCTGAGGCTCCTAGCCACTACCTCTGCAACAACAATAATGAAGCACTGAAATACATTGAGGATGTTACTAGCAACGCTGATGAAATTCAGAAAAGGGTCCTTGCTGAGATCCTTTCCTCCAGTGCACATGCTGAGTACCTTCAACGCCATGGCTTAGATGGCCGCACAGACAGACACACTTTCAAGAACATCATGCCTGTGGTCACGTACGAGGATTTGAAGCCAGATATCGATCGTATAGCTAATGGTGATACCTCCCAAATTCTATGTTCCAAACCTATTTCCGAGTTCCTCACTAGGTCAGTTTTTAGTTACTATGTTCTTCCACTCCTTGTTATTGTTATATATGTTTTCTTTCCTTTCATATCACTTTCTTCCTACTTTTTTTCATTATTTCCCCTACATTTTTATCATATATCAGTTTTTCTCATCTGGTATGTGTACTCTACTTTAATGATATCACTTTTCATTTTAAGAAGAGGGTATTATAGATATTAATAATGATGGGAGAGAAATATCAAATAAGTGACATTAAATTAAAGATAAAAAATTATAGTTATGGTGCAGAAAATACCATTAACATTCCTTTTTTTGGAATAGACGTGTTTATTTTTACATCAGTTCTTTTTTTTTCCTTCGGTTATAGAGTATTTCATATGCTAAAAAGCTTAGTAGCTTGAAAGTGTGAGACAATAAAAGAACAAAAAAATCTGGAGTGTAAAAGGAACGTGCAAAAAGTTGATGTGAAATAAGTTGTCTATGGAACATGTATATTGAGAAATTAAGAATAACCCAGGCATGATATAAGGGTAGGGCCAGATTCATACTTTTTAAATTTTTTTTTCTTCTCTACATAAATTTTCTTTTCTTTTTATTTCTTAGATTTAAATATCTTTTTCATTTCTAATTTATTATTAAAAAGTTGTGTTTTGATTCTAAATTAAACTATAAAAGATACTAATAATATGTAAAAATTGTATTATAGTTTATTGTAAAATTTTGTTTCTATTTTACATATGACATTTCATATATAATTTATTTTACGTTACTTTCATAAAATAAAAAAAAATCATAATTTAATTTAAAAAATGAAACATTTTAATGTCATGAGCAACACATTCACAAGAAGAAAAAGTGTGAACTAAGATTAAAGAAAAGTAGATGAAAAAACAGCGAAAAGTGAAATAACATTATTACTGTGTTGATTAAATTCAGCTCTGGAACATCTGGTGGGGAGAGAAAGCTGATGCCAACCATAGAAGATGAACTTGAGAGAAGATCATTACTGTACAGCCTCTTGATGCCAGTGATGGACCAATTTGTTCCAGGTTTGGAGAAAGGCAAGGGTATGTACTTTCTCTTCGTAAAATCAGAAGCCAAAACCCCAGGGGGGCTCCTAGCTCGTCCAGTTTTAACCAGTTACTACAAGAGTTCACATTTCAAAAACTCTAAACAAAGATACGATCCCTACACAAACTACACCAGTCCCATTGAATCCATTCTCTGCCTAGACTCTTACCAAAGCATGTATTCTCAGATGCTTTGTGGACTTTCACAAAACGAACAAGTTCTTCGTGTTGGGGCCGTTTTCGCCTCAGGCTTCATCCGTGCCATCAAGTTCCTAGAAAAGCATTGGGTGAGTTTGTGCCGTGACATAAGAAATGGCACCGTAGACCCAGAAATCAGTGACTCGTCTGTGAGAGAGGCCATCATGAAGATCCTCAAACCAAACCCCAAGCTTGCGGATTTCATCGAAGGTGAGTGCAAGAAGGAGTCTTGGAAGGGGATCATCACTAGGGTGTGGCCAAACACCAAGTATGTTGATGTTATTGTTACAGGAACCATGTCTCAGTATATTCCGATATTGGATTACTACAGCAATGGTCTCCCTCTTGTCTGCACCATGTATGCTTCGTCTGAGTGTTACTTTGGCCTCAACTTGAACCCTTTGTGTGAACCGAATGAGGTGTCTTACACCCTCATTCCCACCATGGCCTACTTTGAGTTCTTGCCACTCGAAAAAACCAAGGGACAGACCAATATTTCTATTTCTCAACCTGACCAGGAACGTTTGGTTGATCTTGTGGATGTGGAGTTGGGTCAAGAATATGAGCTTGTGGTCACCACTTATGCGGGTAAAGTTCACTTTTACTTTCAATTGATTTTAGGAAAAGAATAAACTTTGTCTCTTCTAACGATCATGCAATGATGCACAGGACTTTACAGGTACAGGGTTGGTGACATACTCCGTGTAGCAGGATTCAAGAACAAGGCACCACAATTCAACTTCGTGTGCCGAAAGAATGTGGTTTTGAGCATTGATTCTGACAAGACCGATGAGGTTGAGCTGCAAAATGCTGTGAAGAATGGAGCGAAGCGTCTTGCAGATTTCGGTGCATCACTCACAGAATACACAAGCTGTGCTGACACGTCCACTATCCCAGGCCACTATGTGCTGTACTGGGAGATTAACACCAATGATGAGACCCCAATTCCTGGTTCTGTTTTTGAGGAGTGTTGTTTTGCAGTAGAAGGGTGTCTGAACAGTGTTTATAGACAAGGAAGGGTGTCAGAGTCGATTGGAGCACTGGAAATAAAGATTGTGGAGAATGGAACCTTTGACAAGCTTATGGACTTTGCTCTGAGCCAGGGTGCGTCCATAAATCAGTATAAGACACCTCGTTGTGTGAAATATGCTCCCATTGTTGAACTTCTGGATTCCAAGACAGTTTCCAGTTACTTCAGTAGAAAATGTCCACAGTGGGTCCCTGGTCACAAGAAATGGTGCATGTTCCCTTGACTTCAAATAATGTAATTTATATAGGCCAAGGAAACATTGCTTTTATCTTTTATTTCTTGTATTAACTCGTGGAAAACCCATGTTGTTCCATTAATGTTGTAAGTTTCTTTTTTATCTAATATAGTGTAAGATCTTTCATTTAAGGACTCTCATGGAACTTCGTATCAACTTCACAAAATTACTTTTTGTATATATTAATTAAGTATGAAATGTCAAATAATAAATATTATCACTGCAAATAAAGTCCACATAATTATTAATTCAAATTATTGTTAATAATAAATTCTTATACATTTACACACTAACTATTAAGGGGTTTTTTGTTTTTTTATCGGCAAAATAAAAGTATATATATATATATATATATATATTAATATTAAGTGGAGCATTTGGGTCAAACCGTACACAAAGTATATATATTGTTTCCCGTTATTCAAACCCACCGTACATTTAAAGAGTAGGTTGAGTCTCGGTACATTTCAATGGTAGTATAGAAAAAGAAAATTGTATTGTTATTATCATTAATATTATTTTGTTTGGATTTTATTTATAGTTAAAATAATTAATTTTTAATAATTATTACATGTGATTATTGAAAAAATAAGTTAATGTCTATATATATATATATATATATATTGAATAAACAACCTTTTATTAAATATTTTATATTTATAAATAAATAATAAAGAGGAAAAGATTTTCTCAAATGTTATATTAATTTTAATTTTTTCTTTAATATACTTATATAATTATTATTTTAAATTTAAACACGTGATTATTTATTTTAGTCATTAATAAAATTAAAATAATAAGATTATAAAATTTTTATTATATTAAAAGAAAAATATAACAGTACTTAAATAATATTTATTATACTAAAATAGTTATGTAGTTTATAAATGGGATTTGATCATCAGTTTACGAATGAAACTTTATTAAGAGATAAGCTTTATTTAATCATCTTTATGTTTCAAAAATTACTCTCCTATCTTTTAGTTGAGCTCATCATTAGTATCATTATGCTGAAATAGCAATATGAAAGCAAGTCTCACATTAATGAGGAACAAAATAAGATTATAGTAAATTGTGCTTTATTCTAGAAAATTTTAATTGTTCATAACAATATAACAACTCTATTAGTCCGTCTATATATGCCACCACTCTTCTTACGAGTTATGTACAAGAAATTCTGACTTAAATTATGCCTGGACTATTTTTTTTCATAAATTATTTTAGAAAAATCTAAGTTAATTATTTTATAAATTAAAGGCAACATTTTCATAAACTAAAATTAGTTCAAGTATGAGTTGATTTATAAAAATGTCATGTAATATTTTAATTTTATTTTTAATTTGGTTATAAATTAATTTTAATTACCTTCTTATAAAAAGTTAACTCATTCTTTTCTAGAAATTTAATAAGCTTGTCCTATAAGACAATTAAAAAGAAAAATAAATTTTACGAATAGATTTAAGTTATGCAAATCACAATCATCCAATAAATAAATTAATCCATACGAATTTGGTCCGCCACAAAATAACTGATATCATATGTAACTATCTTTGTCAATTACATAAGACAATTGATAACACTTAGAAAATGTTTCAACAGTAACAAATTTTAATGACTAAAAATTATTACCCACTATAATAACTAATTTAGATGTTAATTCATAAGTAAAAAATTATTGATTACTAAACTAGTTACTATTATGAATAAAAAATTATAATTGGTCACTAGATTTGTCTTTAAAATTAGTTACCATAATTTTGGCTACCAAAGGAAATTGATCACTAAACATTAGCTACCTAGGTTTTGACTACCAAAATGACTTAATTTCTAAATTGGTTTCTAATTAATTGATGACGAATTTAGTGACCAATTTAAATATTTTATTTATAATAGTGACTAATTTAGTAACCAATAATTTTTTATTTTTTAAATTGGTATCTAAATTGGTCATTACAGTGACTAACAACTTTTGTTTACTAAAATTGGTTACTAATGAAACATTTTCTGGTAGTGTTATACCAATTGATTGGAAAAATAATACATGTGTTAGGAATTCAAGTGTGAGTCTAAACCACATTGATAGAAATGAGAAAGTAGAACACTATATAAGGATAAAACACAACGTAAAGTGAATATTTTTTTTTTCATTGTAATGGAATTTGGTGAATTCAATTACTATTTCCAAATTTATTAATATAATATAAAGAAATAATCTTTACTTAATTAATTTTTATAAGTAATTCATTTATTTTATTCAATTTAGTCCTTTTATTAATAAAATGTCTACCAACTCTATCAATTTTTAGAATGTAACACTATAACATTTAACATTTGTAAAGTAAATTAATTTTTTCAACCTTTAAAAGTATAATTATTAAGATTGTTTTCACTTTGGTAGATGTGTATCAATCTAGTTTTCGCTATAAAAAAAATGTTAATTTCATCTCAACTTTTGAAAAAAGTGCCTCAATTAGACAAGAATTACTAATACTCAATCAAGACACTTTTTCGAAAATTGAGATAAAATTGAGACTTTTTAAAAATGGAAACCAAATTAATACACCTCTACTAAAGGTGAAGACCATCCGAATAATTAAATCATAATTTCATATATTGATATGAATAAACCGAAATCTTCATTATCTACTTGTAAACGATTTTATTATATGCTGAATAAGAAATAGTCACACCATTGTGTTTTCAAAAATTGAAGGATTTGATTGAATATTTTTATTAATAAAGAAATTAACTTGAACAAAATAAAAAATAGTGAAAGTTATTGAAAAGAGACATTAAAATTATAGTAAAAGAAATCTTTCAATTTCTGTGTTGGGAGTTGTCCATACACGAAGATATGCTTAAAACAGTTTAAAACTATTACTGATCCCTTGGCATGACGGTTTGGTTCTGCTACAACTGAAGGAAACTCATGCCAAAATTTTCACTCTATTCTGGTGTTTTCATATTTTCTGTGGTTGTCTTTAAACTAAGCAACCAAATAAACTATAAATAAGTGCAGTAAGAAAATGATGAGATGCAGAGAAAAGAAGGAAAATGATGTTTGAATATTGAGTTCCAAATATCAGGGAATTGACTCATGCCACAGTAACAGTGTAGATGTGGATGGATGAAGTAGGACAACAATTTGGTTTTGCCATGTAGGGTCAATTCTTTATTCCACTGTCTGCACCTTTTTTCCCAATATCTGCCATCATGCATGCACCACATTTTGTTTCCATCCAAAACACTATTTTCTGAATGCACCTCCTCATTATCTTAAGTCTTATCTACATCGTTTAAAAAGTAGTATGCATTAGTTAAAAAGACATCTTGTATATTTCACAATTGCAAAAAAATTAAATAAAAAGTATGAATGTTGTCAATTAAAAAAAATTATAGAAAATAATCTAAATGAAAATAAGATAGGTTTGTTTAGGGTTTGTTCGCAATGGAGATGTATGAAGAACTGGGGGATGAGGCTAGCTTTTTGTATAATCATGGTGCTACATGAGAGTTAACCATTCTTTTTAGATTAATAAAATCTTTTTGGCTTGTCCATATTATTAGGAGTGTATTTTTGTTTTCTCCTTTCATTATAATAATAATAATAAATAATTACAATTATTACTAATAGTGATTAATTAGCGCAAATGAAAAATTTATTTTCCCTCATTTAATCAACGAACCTATCCTTTCACTTAAAAAAGGGAATGATTTGGTTTGACATCCAATTCCTGTCCTCTTGTATGGTTGCCAGCTATGTTCTTTTGGCTTGATGGTACATTTTAATTGGAAAAGCAAATGATTTCAAGAAATTTTCTTATATTGAAACACTCAAAATCTTAATAATATAAAGGAAAACAACTTCTCAAATCAATTCAATTTGCAATCTAATTCACAATAACAAAATTATAAATTTTATATGTGAATCTTTAAGCCATGATAACATTTAATTTTTTATTTTATAATAAAAGCACAAGTTAGGAAATATTTATATATGTTTAATGTAACAAAATGAGGAGCTTTTTTTAGTAAGCAAACTCATCCTAGTTTAATCATGTAAAAGATATAACAAGTTTATACGGTTGAATATATATATATATATATATATATATATATATATATATATATATATATATATATATATATTTTCTCTTAGCATGTTTTTGAATTTTTTTTACTTAATGGATGAATGAGTTGATGGTTCATAAATCCATATATCATATGTTCTCTGTCGTTCACATAGTCTTAATATACACTTGAAAACATAATTAATTGATGCAAAATCAATTATTTAATTAATATAACTATAAATAAATGATGTTTAAATGGACTTATATCATTCATAATCGAACAACCAATATGTTTTACTTTTAATTGCCTCTTGTGATCTCTAATCATTATAAAACTAATTAAATAACAATCAATTATAAGAAAATAATTAAATAACAATTAAGGACAAAAATAATTAGCTATTATATTAATTAATTTAAATATCAGTTTATAAATTAAAAATTATTGGTATATAAAATAATCTTTATTATAAATAAAAAATTATTAGTGATTTTTGAATTAGAATATTAATTGGTCTTTAAAATTAACTACTAAGTTTCAAACACAAATAAATTTAAATTAATTCACAAATAAATTATAATTTTTTTATTAATAAAAAAAAGACTATTTTAGATACTAATAATTTTTAGTTTATAAATTGATATCTAAATTAATTATTATAGTGACTTTTTTTTTCTCTAAAATTGATTGCATTATATGCATGTGCATATATAACGGGATGTCACTATTTAGTAGTGTCTCATGGCTATGGGTGAAAACGTGAGCAACGGTCAACGGCCAGCCCACAAAACAGGGGCGGATCGGTTGACATTTTCAACTTGCTAGTCTGTTTTCGCCTGATCCACCCAGCTTGCCAAACTTGCGGGCCAGCCTGCCCTGATCCGCTTACTCTTTGTTTTTTTATTATTTATGGCTTAGTTAGTCGAATGATACTTACTTTTGTGGATGTGTCAGTTTGGTCCCGTTTTTACAAATGTATCAATTGCATCCCAATTTTTGAAAAAAATGTCTCAATTAGGTCCCTTTCATAACAAAATTATTAACATCGTTAATGGTGTGTCACGTATCAATCTTTGTTTTTTTTCATTATTTATTTTCTTTAATTTTTTAATTTTTTAATTTTTTTTGCCATGTGTGAGGTCCCTAGTGTGATATGTGACATTGACATTACAACGTGACAAGGTACTGCCACATGTCACTGTCATTACCAATTGTCATTGTCTTGATTTCAATTTAGTCCTAACATATGCCTATTTATTTTAATTAAAAAGATTAAATTTTTTATATTATACTTTTGTAAAGATGTAAATATCCAACACTATTATAATTAAAATCATTAACCCTTATAAACTAAGTTCAATTTATTAGTTATACGAGAGTAATTTAACATGTAATTGTAATAATTATTTTAATTTATCCAATTAAAAATATTAATTGATCAATTAAAAGTTTAAAAAATATTTGTGTGATTTAAATATTTATTTATAAGTATATATACAAAAAAATTATAAACACAAATTAAAAAAAAAGTGGCAAGTCAGCCTACCCGCTAGCCTATCCTGTGGCGTGGCGGGTTGCATTTTCCAGTTTATTTTACCGTGCGGCTAGCCTGGCCTGTTTTTGGCGAGCTAAGGGCAAGGCTAGCCAAAATAGGGCAGGTTGGTCCATTTTGCCACCCCTACTCATGACATGTATGAGAGGTTTATGTCTATTAGACATGTGAAAGTGAGCCAACCTGGCTCGCACAGGTTGGCTCACCATGAGTCGGGTTGAAAATGAGTGAAACCAACCCGTCTCACTTTATGGTGAACCAGAAACTTTACAACCTGGCTCAACCCACCACGAGTTGGTGGGTTAAGTGGGTTGGCTCACCAACCCACAGAAAAAAAATATTATGTATTTATTTTTAAGTATTCAAATATTTAAATATTTTTTTAAGAAACCCATGACATGACAATCATAGTAAAACTCAGAAACAATGTCTTCATCATGCTCACCACCAATATATGATGAATTGTTTTCAAGAAAGTGTCCACATAGTCCAAAAAAATATGGCTAATATTACACATTTTCTGTCATGTTATTCAACAAAATATAAATAAAAAAAACTATACATTTTTATCATGCTAAGTTAGAAAAAAATGTTTATAAGACAGTTGCTTGAGTAATTTATATAAAGAGTATAGTTAAAGATTAAAGTATCAGCGTATATAACTATTATTGAGCAACATTCTAGCATTTAAAAATATGAAATTGTAAACCTATATAATTGGGGATAGTAAATAATTATTAAAAAAATAAAAAATTGTAAAAAAATGTTGGTGGGTTAAGTGGGTCAACCCACCCTCAACCTGGCTCGAACTTGTTTAACTCATAGGTTAAGTGGGTCGGGTTGAGTTCAACCCACTTTTGAAAAAACTAATTTTTTCTCAATCCAACCCGGCTCGAACTCGTGGTGAGCCGGATTGGCTCACGGGTTGAAACCCATTTTGACATCTGTAATGCCTATGGCCATAATGCCTTTCACATTATAGGATTGCCAGTAAGTAAAAAATTATTTTTGAGAAGGAATTTGTCTCTAACATTTTACGTATTTGTATGTTATATGTAATAACATAAATAGAAAAATGTTGATTTGTTTGAAAGTAATCTAAGAAGATGTATAAGGTCAGGAAATCAAACACAGCACAAAAAATATATTTTATCAATCACTTTTTTCAGTAGCTAAAAGGTTTTAACAGGTTGTGAACATGTTTAGCAACCAAAATAGTGACCATACATATAACAACTCATTTTTCTATGGCTAATCGGTCAAAATTTTATTAATTTTTAAAAAGTGTTTTATCATTAATTCGATCACAAATATAAATTATATAGTAATGCAAATATTTTGTTGCTAATGGGTAAGATTTTTAACGAATTTGAAGTCATTTTCGGTGGCTAAATTGATGGTAAAAAGTAGAAACATTTAACAATAAATATTTTTTAGTTTCTGAAGAACAAATTTGAATATTTTAACAATAGAAATATCAAAATTTAATCAGGTTAAATGATAGTCAACCCCAATATATAAAATAGTAAAGAGAAGTATAAAAATGAAGTATACATATTACATGATCCAATTAATATATAATGCATTCACTTTGTATCTCATGATTTTTCATCAATTGCTCCATCTTTTATTCAAGTGTTCTCTCCTTGTCATCCTTTGCCATAAGTAAACATTTAACTTTTGGATAGTTTTACACATTTCTTCTATTTGATGAACCATTGGATCTTGACTGATATTAAAGTAAGCACATGTGAAAGTAGTTGATGATTGTTTCTAACCAATCATTTCCTAGCAAGTGTATTGATACTTAGCAGTATCAACAAGCGTCGTATCCACATGGTTTTAACAAGTATATTGGTAGTTTGATTTTTGGGTTTTATGTTTGTGATAGTGAATGGAAGTAAAAATAGATAGTAGTTATTAGATGGATTGAGTGGAGTAGGGACTATGACTTGATTTCATCCCATCTTCTTCTATTACACCACTACCATCTTGTTTACTTATTTTGAAAATCATTCAATGTCCTAGGAGTACTCTTTTTATGTAGATATAGGTTCACCCCTGATACACTAGAACCTAAGGACTCTAAACCTAGTGTGATTCCTCAACTCCTGGTAGAATGGGTCATTGTTTTAATGTGCAAGTATAGGAAAGTATATTTCATTTTGTGAAGAAGAGCCTTCTAGCATGCAATGTTGGGTTTATTCTTGATGTGATTTTTATGAAGAAAACATATGACAACCATTAAATTATAACTTAAAGTTTAAACATACCTCAAGGTCATGTGTCTTATCATTGAGTCATTCTCTAGTACTTAATTTCTTTGTTATCTCTAGAAGCTCCCAAATAGTTAGTGGTCATTCAAGTTCCTAGCCCACATATATTTAAACACAAAATAAAATTGAATACCTAAATCTAGTATATTGTATATTTAAATTAAATATATAGAAAATATAAAGATATATTAAGATTACCATTTTCTCAAAGTGAGTTGCAGTAGATATGGAACCATGATAGTAGTTAGGCTAAGACTCCTTTCTTAGTAACTCGATTTACTTTGACAATGACACCACTACTTGTAGGTCCAAGGTTGCTCAAACATTTAGTGGAATTCAAATGCCCTTATTTTGACTAGTCCTAATTTTGTTCATTGTATTTTCATAATATGTGAGCCTTTTGGATAAAAAGTGAATCTTATAACTTGCACTTATTCTTGATCCCATCTATACTCTTTATGCATGAAAAATTAGCCAGGATGCAAAAATAGTAGAAATATTAAATAACATTTTAAATGTAATTATAATGGAAATTACCTTAAATTGTTGTTAGTGAAAAACCAACACGGCAAGTGCACCGATCGCACATAGCAAGTAATAAGTATTTTATCATTCTCTCCTAAGGGACTTGTGCAACGCATGACAACTCTCGCAATTCACGACTCAATTAGACACAAAGTTCACACAAACACAATGAAAACTCTTTTTGTATTTTATGATACAGTTGGTGTGCAACAAGAAATTAACATAGTGTATTTACAATTTGTCAAGATTAGACTTCAACCATTTCATTCTCATGCATTCTAAATTATCCCAATTCCATATTCATGTTAAAATCAATTCACAAGAATACTCAAATCCTATTCCTAGAGCCTTTGATCCTATGATCACTCATAAAGTTTCAATTCCTTGAATCCTCGACAAGTGAAATTATGCATTAGTTTCAAGAATCTAAGATTACTAATGAACCAAGTTCTATTTCTAGATACAAGCATCCATTTGGTATTTAATTTCAAATCTAGATTCTAAAGATGTTTCCCAACACCTCAAGAACCACAAACAAGCCATGGGTGATTAAACCACAACAAGCATTAAGTATGGAAATCAAATACTAACATGAATTGGAAAAGCATATAAACTAACAACACAATTTTACACAAAAATTCAATGTTTTACATCTAATCTCAACAACTAGAATTGGCTCTCTATGGTGGAGAACCTAGGATTTTACAAAATTGAAGAATAGGGAAGAAATTGGAACCATAAAGTAGAAACAATCCCTCTCCCAAGGTTCTTGAATACTGCTTCATGATTTAATTGCGCCTCCCATTCGCATCTCCGCCTCCAATTTTGTAGCCCATCATCCTCTCCAACCCAAAAGGGGTAAAACCTCCATAGATGAAGAAGGAAACCCAAGAAGGAGAAGGGAGAGTTTCCCAACACCCCTAATAGACTCCAAAAGTCTCTCCCAAGCACCCAAGGTGTTTCTCTTCGTGCAAAATGAGGAATCCCCTAATACTCTCGTAGAAACATGATTAAATAACCATATTCGCATATTGGGGTCGATATTCTCGCCCAGCGACTTCATTCTCGTCCAGCGAGGCCTAAAATTGACGTTTTCAGACATGTAACTCGCTGGGCGAGCCATATTTTGCGCCCAACAACTCAAATATTGTAGTTCTGGTGTCATTTTCGCCCAGCGAGCCACCAGATCGCCCAACGAGTGACCCTGACGCCCAATGGTCGCTTTTTGGCCTTCCAAAGGTGGTCCAAGGCAGTATATACATATATGTGAGTCCTTTCTCCATGTTTGCAGTGCTGGAATTGATCTCGGTGCCCCTTGACATGATTATTTGTGTAAAAGTCAATCTTTCCTGTCCAATCATGCTTGCTTGAGTTTCAACTTGTTTTCCTCCACCAGAATTGCTTCCTATTGTTTTATTTCACACACTCATAATAGAGATTAGAAGTAAAAAAGTATAAAACAACTAAAATACGAAATAATGCAAAAACAACATAAACTAGAGGATTAAATAAGATAAAAGTTATGTAGGAGTTGATTTTATTCACGAAACTTAACATCAATAAAAGGTAGAAAACAACATTATCAATTGTCCAAACCTTTTATCTCAAAGCTCAATTCAAACCTTCTTCTAAGTGGGATTGAGTTCATCAAATTGTTACTTGGTGATGTGTAGGATTGCACTAGAAAGATCATTTGTTGGTGTAAGTTTGTATTCAAACACGTTGTTAAAATGATAGATTCAAGCAATAACACATTGAATAATAAAAATTAAATTAAATTTAACTCATTATCGTTTTTCAGCATAAAACCAGGGCCTTTAATCAATAACATTCATACTTAGGTGTAAATGCCCCCTATAACGGTGAATGTTGATTCATAGTGGACTTTGTAGAAAATGTAGTAAGAAGTTAGGTACCTTTATAGATAGGGCGTGCAGACTCTACGATTGTTGAACAAAAGAATTAGGAGAGTTGGTCTTTGATAAAAGCTCTTTCGTCAACACGGACAGTTCGACCATTAGGCTGTCTAAGACTACCACCTTTATATATCTTCTAGTGTAATCTACAAGTAAAACTTATTGCATTTATAGAGTAATCGAATTAGAACAATCAATTTTCAATAAACAAATAAGCTAATTATGATAAAAATGTTTAAACCCTATCGTGTTTTTCTACACTCAAATGTGACAATTATTTTGTCTCTCGCTTACTATGATTATTACAAATCACAATCATATTAATGTAAAACATAATTATCATAAATCAATTTTAATGCATGAATTATCGAAGAGTCATTGTGTCATCTAAATTAGTATCAATGTCACCCTCGTGTACTTCTCTTATTCTTCATCTTTGTTTCTTTGATTTAGTATTTGTATACTTATTTATTGGCAAGACAATCATGAACAAATTCTAGAACAACATGTGACACTACTTTAAATTCTAGAAGCTCATATTATTAGTATGGAGTCTTATACTCAACTTAACTTATTATTATTATTATTATTATTATTATTATTATTATTATTATGAGATTTTGTCTTAATTTCTTTCAACCAACCTTGGTGTCCCTCTGGATATTTAGTTGTAATAAACACGCTTTGCTTATTGTGCAAATATGAATGAATCATATGCTTTATTATATTTGTGATTGTTTTACTTGAATGATTTTATTCTTATTATCTACTTTGATTCTTATATTAGGAGTATTATCAAACCAAAGAGAACTAAATTCATCATTAGCAAGCTAGTATACTCCAATTAAATAATATTAGACAATATTCCATAGAAATCTTACTATAATCATTACTTTCTCCTACATAAACACCATTTTTAGAGGAATTTATTCTTCCACTCAAAAAAAAATATGTAAAATTTGTATCCATTGATTACATAAACAGAACATGATTCAACTTTTTTCTTAGTTCTTTCACTAACTAAAGATATTGAAAATAATAGAATGAAAGAAATGAAAAAAAAAAAAAAAACTCTAGTCACAGTGAAGCGGAAAATCTAAATTTCTTAAAGTTGAAAACTTCACAATAATTATCTTACTATTCTGTGATTTTGTCCTTTTGAAGAGAAATTAGCTTAATGTGAAATACGTAGTACATTTTATCACAAAAAAGAAAGAGCTTTTATATATATATATATATAAAGCAAGTTAACCTCTTTGTTTAAATAAATATTAAATGACACAAATTTCATTTGAATATACAAGATGAATAAACAACAGATCCCCAATAAATATTTATTATTGAAAAATAAAGTTTTTCTTTTGTTTTGGTTTTGAACAAGTAAAGGTAAAGTTTTTTCTTGAGAATATGGTACGTGACCTACTGAAAGGCCACTTTTGCATTAGAAGAAGCCCAAGAAAATCCCCTCATTTGTGACCTTATCTTTTGTCGCCTAAGAGTGTCTCTTGCATTGCAATTTCCTGTGTGTAATACCATTTCTTCCAAGGCTTTTCCATGCTTAAGAAGAAACTTTGCAAGTGCAACTTCATTCTCATAATCAAGAAATCCATGAATTTTTACCACTTTCAAGTGTTGTAGAAAAGACTCCAGAGTTCTGATCTGAGACTCCCAATACTGTTCCCCCTCTGTGATAGTCACGTCCCACAAGTCTCTATTCCATTCCTGAATTCGATCAAAACGATAATCAAACTCTCATCAAGTGTAATTTTTTTTTTAATTGTAGTAGTGCATTGTGCAGATGAACAAGCTTGAAATAACAGTAATAATGTTATATTGCTTACTTTTCTTTCAATCCTATATTCATGAATGATCTTGAGAATCAAAGTGTTGAGAGTGGGAGAGCTCTTGAATAGACATGTCAATCCCGGAACATTACTTTTGTTGAAACCAGTTTGCAGTTCTAAATGTTTAAGATCATAAAATGGCTGAAAAAGGAGGTGATTATTTGACAGAATCTGCAAGCAGCAAAAGAAAGAAAACGAAGGTTACGAATCTATGTTTTTCACATTCAACAAGTTAAATGCAGGAAAGAGATTCAGGAATGTGATGTATATGCAGACAAATTTTGGGATGAGCTTAGGATTATGATCATCAATCGACTATAATCATGAACAATGGACTATATATGCATCATTGATCAATTACAAATTTAGACGAAATTAGAATTAGAAACTTAAGGTAAATTGACCTCATGATTGAGTATGTTTTAACAGTTCTAATATAATTGATTGATTCACGGTTTTCTTACCATTCAAATTCGCCTAACTCAAATCACTGTGTTATTATGAGTAAGTATTACTCTTGCAGAAGAAAGCAGAATTCTAAAAGTTTCATATATCTGAGTGTGAAGCATGCACTACTCCTAAAGAGAAAATGAAATTTACCTCAATAGTTTGCCTTTCAAGACACAAGGAATGCACACGAGACAGTCCAGATAATAATTCAACAGCACTTTGAAGCTTACTCTGACTATTATCTCTCGTCAATATAAAGAAACCAACTGTGACCTCATGCAACACATTCCAAGGCTCAAACATAGCCATATCAGTGACTGCATTATGCTGCCAACACAAATGTTGAAGCATTGGTGCATTGATCTTCACCCAACTCTTCTCACTATAGGCAACAAAACATTTCACCAATCTCATTCTCTCAAGTTTTGCACACGAGATATCCAAACCCTCAAGCGCATAACACTTCTCTAAGTTCAAATCTACAAGGGCCCTACATCCAACACGAAGATATTTCAACCCGAAACATGCATCAAGGGTGAGAGTTTGAAGAAGAGGAAAGGATGATTCAGAGAACAAATCAGTGAGAGAAGGTTGGTTGTTCAGAATAACGAAGGAAAGAGACAAGGTTTTAAGAGATTGAAAGCCATGCCTCATAACTGATGATGGAGGCAAACGAAAACCTGATCTTAGTTTCAAAACCCTTAGCGATTCACTCCCAATAATACATCTAGGAAAGTTGAAGTAATCATCTGTACACACTGTTGACGCTTCGATATCAAGCTCTCTAACGTTATGCCTAATAGCCCTACGAATCAAACCATTTAACCGTGAAAAACTCAAACGTGCACGAAAACAAAGAACCCTAATGTCCGAGTGTTTGTCACGAATGGAGAGAACTTGTGTGATGAAATCCATCCGCGACGAATCCAAAGGTTGCCTTGGCTTTTCAAACTCCAAAAATTTAACATTTTTGGAAGAGATTTGAAATGGGTCAAGGGTTCTGAAATCAAGGTCAGGGAAAGTGCACCATAAATGTCTCCATCTTTTAGAAAGAATGCTCATTTGTGCAACACATTTTATGGGAAGAAGGAAAAGAATTTGATGAAGAACTGCATCAGGGAGATCACTGATCCGATCCGTGGCTGCTTTGGCATCGTTCGCTACAATCTGAGCCATTTTCTTGCGTTTTGCAGATCTTGTTTCCATTGGATCATCTCCCTGTGGTTGCTTCTTTAGCTATGCAATAATATCTGTATTTTTGTGGGTTTGTATGTTCCATCTTTCTGGTTCCTCAGATTTGAAATTTTCAAAAGTCAACACAGTGAAATAGGAGAGTTTGTTTCGGATCTCAAAAATTATAACAGTCTATAGATTCGGAAGCTCCTTTTGCAATTTATTATATGTACTTATGTTCGTTATAATTTATATAAATATATCATACTTATAAATTAAAAGTATAAAAGAGAATAAGTTAAAAGAAAGAAAAGGTTAAGAAAGTATATAAACAGATAATAGTTTGGTATGAATTTATTTAATTATTTGAATAATATATGTTAAATTTGTTAAAGTTTAACCCAAGTGGGAGAAGGGAAAATCACAGTTTTAAGTTATGTTTTAATTTATATCTTCAAAGTAAGTATAATTTATTTAATAACAATATTAATTAGAATAAAGTAATTATTGTTTTAGTTCTTCAAGTTCGCCTTAAATTCTAAAAAGTTCAGTTTATTTGTTTAAAATTTTAAAATAATTAATTTTGATTCTTTTTATAACAAACTAACAGAAAATTACTGTGTAGATTTGAAATTTTACTTCTCCGAAGCTTATAAGACAATCCAATAAGCAAAATTTCAAAAATGTCACCACTGTCAGTATTTTTGGCCTTGGGTGTTGAGGGACCGAAGTAATAAAGTAATTTTAGGCCTTAGTTATTAATTGAACCGAAGTCATAAAATCGGTTAAATTCTCAAATTGCGAAACCCTTTTACTATTCTTCTCAAAACTTGCTGCGCTTTCTCTGCCACCACCAGCTTCCAACGTTGTCGTCGACCAGTCGTCCGTCGCGTGGCGTCGTCTCTGTCTCACCGTCCATTGTCGCCGATTGAATCTCCATCTCTCGTTGCCCGTGAGTTCGAAAAATGAGTTTTCCTTTGCGTTTTGTTTTTTTCCTGATGATGAAATATACCAGCTATCCTTGAATTCAATGTTACGGTGATAGCAGTATACAACATTTTGGGTGAAGCTTGAGGATGTTGTAACAAACCCTGAAAAGTGTAGGATTGTCTGATATGTGTCTTGCATTTTTAATTTATTTTTTGTGTGGGTGAGTGAAAAATTATTGTTCAGTTACGGAGAATTTTGTTGGTTATCATTAGCTCGATTGTTTCTTCGTTAAGTCACGGACTATCATTTTTTCTTATAAAAATGAATTTGTAGCAGATTTTATGGCCAACCAGTTCCATAAGGAGCTTCTATAAAATATTCTCTATTTTTCTCACGGAATATCTTAATGTAGGAGATAAACTTCTAACTTTTGTAATTATTATAATTAGCAGAATATTCTTGCATAATGGGTAAGGCATAATATATTATGCGGAAAATATTATCCATCACTGAATTTTTAATCAATCACTTTAAAGTTGCATTGCATTGAAGCCAAGCAATTAGAACTTTTGCGTTGTATAGAGATACTCTATTTTATCTGGGGTTTTGTGAGCAAGTGCTTATATAATCTATACATGAAATTATGATGCAATGTGGGTATGAAATGTGTTGTGACTACTCTCTCCCGTTGGCAACAATATTAACAATTAACAAAATTTCAATTCTGTTAATTTAGTTTGAATTTTGCTAATGGTTAAGATAAATAAAAACTAAATTTAAAAATATTATCAGTTACTAAATTTTGTTACTAAATTCAAACAACATAATCGTCCCAAAAACTACAACTTAGTGTTCCATAGTCACACGTTCATTATCAATTTATCATATATGACCCTTGTTTATTGGAAAATCAAATTGACTAGGGCTACACTTAACAATTACACTGATCAAAGAACCAGATAATTGGAACCAAAGTCTAGGTCTTGTGTTTATATTATATTTTCGGATTTGAAACAAATAAATGTTAGTCTTTAGTATTTTGGTAATGGAGAAAGTTGAATTCATAACCTTTCACATCCTTTCTTTTTATATATTAACTTAAGTTAATGTCTTATTTTACAGACATTCAAGAATCATGTCCCATTTTTCATGAAATTCATAAAGTTTGGTAGGATAGCATTTGCAAAATTTATAATTCAGATATACAATAGTATTGATTAGGATAGTATTTGAATTGTGGATGATTTTTAATTATCTTTTAAATGTATTTAGATTGTGAACGTTTCATAAAATATTTTGTTATGTCTATGCTGGTTTCTGGAAAAAAATATACAGGTTTAAATGATTATCATAAAACATAAATCATATTAAAAAAAATTGCACATTAGGCCTTGGTTCTCATCGTAACTAAGGCCAAAAAGGGGTCTATGACCTCGGTTTAGACCATAATTGAGGCCAAAAGGTCTTCGAAATTTTTATTTAATTAATTTTTTTTAGTAAATGGCTTTGGTTCGACCACAAACGGGGCAGAAAAGGGTCTCATATGGCCTCAGGTTGAATAGAACTGAGACAAAAAGGGGGTGTTTTTACTTCGGTTGACACCTGAGACCAAAAGCTATCCCTTTTTGCTTCGCCCCAATATGCCTCGATTTTGGAACCAGGGCAGAATATTGAAAATAACCGGGGCCAAAAGCTCTTACTGCACTAGATGTTAGAAAAATCATATTTATACTATAAGTCTACAATATATTTGAGTTCATTAATTGTCATGTTGGCAATGTGTATTTAAAATGAATAATCATTGTGATTGGTTGGGTTGAAAGTGAGTTTTCTAATCTAAATTCACAATTCACAAATCAAGGTTCATTTTTGTTGTCTGACTCTTTTAATAAAATTATGTTCCATTTATAAGTAATGTCTGTGACATTTAAAATGACCCATACAGTTATCATTGAGATATACATTTACAAGATGTTGGAACAATTATCAACACAAAAAGGAGATTTTGGAACCATAAAGAAATGCTAAGGTGTTTCAATGTTAAAGTTTTTCCTAAGAAAAAAATAAGGTTTCTTGTTAAAAATAACAGTCGTTGGATTTGGGTTTATGCATGTGATTATGTTCTCTTATGTGGTAACTTTTTCGAACTTTTTTTCTTAAAGGTAGCGATCCTTTAGACACATATTGTTGTTTTGACATTGATTTGACACTGTTACTTTGTAGGGAAAAGAATATTTTAAGTAGTTGTGAGCTCTAGACAAAATGTGAGAAGGAAGGTGGTATTACATGAGTCCAGATTTTCTATTGGTCTTTTTGGTGTTGTTCTCTGTTGGACATTAAAAATACACTGTATTGGTATTTTAAAAATATTTTTAATATATTTTAAAACGTTGAAATTAGTAGTATATCAAAGTATTATGAAAGCACAATAAAGAAACAACACACAAAAAACCATCAAAAAATCTAAATTCATATTACAAAGAACATTTATTATGAAGGTCATAGCGAAACTTCCGTGTAAAGCAAATTTAATTAATGACTAATAAGGGTATGTAAAAGTGTAAAATGGAGCATCTTTTATAACTCCTTACTTGTTTATGTTGTTTAAGGTTTTCTTCATCACTTTACTTCGATAATTTTCATTTCATTGGTTGGTCATGCTTTTTTAATATCAATTTTGTTTGTTACCTTACACCTTTTGCAGTTTACAAGCTATACTAAATTGTCACATATTCTATTAAACTTCATGATTTTTTTTTTTAATTTGTGGATTTATAAATTGTTTTTAGATTGGTTACTACTTACTTTTCATATGAAGATGTGATAATTTTTCCTTAGGGAAGGACTTGATATTGACACCAGTGATGTTGCAAGTTTTGTTTGTTGGTGCAATTCCAACACTAATGCCATTCCAAGACCCTCTAGCAAGTGGTTATGTTGAATCGAAATTTTAATGAAACTATTAACATATAAAAGTTTATGGATGATCTGGCAAAAAAAAAATCACAATCGTGATTTCACATGTAATGCTTAGTGTTGGACTAAACAATTCATTGCCTTTCATGATAAGTATAACGCTTAATAACATTAAACAAAATGAATTATTGACAAAACTTTATTTAAATTTTTGTCTCTTTAGGCCAATTGGTTGAATATGAACTTGACCAAATTTCAGTGTTGGCTTCTGTGAAAACAACAAACGTAATTAGGTTATTTCCATTCATTGTCAAAGCGTGTGAAGTTAATCGTCTTGATGACATAAAAAACTATTTGTGTTAGCTTTGGTTTAAAAGGGAAAAAATGAAAAGTTTACATGACTAAGAATTATGTTGGTTTGTTGACAAAATACTATTGTACAAGATCTAACAACAAGGACTACAAAAGCAAGTGTTCATCGGAAGGATGTTGAAATTGTTGTAAAAGCTGACAAATCACGAATAATAGAGCACTTCCTGAGACGTGTATACACCGTGGATAAGTCCTTAAGGACAGTGTTGTAACATCCCGTCAGGATATTACTGAGTTATAAATAAATAAATGAAATAAATAAAGCAGTGCGTTGATTAATACCTCATTTTCCCAAAACGTAGGAAAATTTAAAACTTTATTAAATGAGCGGATAAAGTCTACAACGTCCATTACAAAACCAAAACCACAATATTATCAAGTCACCCATCAGGGTTTACAAATGTTTTCAAAAACAAGTAGATAAACGTAAGAGTTTCCCCAAGTCAATCCCCTCTCCGCGACTAGGCTGCACCAGAGCCACCTGCATCACCAATATCTGCTCCCGTGTACCGCGTACACGATCATCGCCACACACACGCAGATAGGGTGAGCTTAACAATTAAATCACATATATAAAGTTACATAAACATAAGCATATAAACACAAGAGATCGTACATAACATAAACATCTCACATTGCCCTATTCTTTAATTTCTACCATCTGACCCCCAATCAGATTATTCGTGTTCTACAACGTCTAAGGATTACTTCAAGGTGACTTGCTGCCATACCTATCGGCCACAACCGATAGAGCACGTGCGGGAAAACATGCTACGAATCATACACCGCAACGCCAAATAGAGTTCCCGTATACGAACATAGTTCGTATCGTCCCAAGACTACCAAACTCGTCAGCCAACAACTAAGGAGGGCAATCTCTCTGGACCCATCCGTACTGGCCACAACCAGCACACTCACACCGACAACACTCGCCAACCCGAGCCACAACTCAAGGGTTCCTCGTGTTCATCCGCCATCCCGAGCCACAACTCAAGAGATGCTATTCCGAGTCACAACTCAAGGAATACCACGTGCTTAACCCCTATCCCGAGCCACAACTCATGGGATACGTTCCGAGCCACAACTCAAGGAACACCAGCAATCTCACCCTTAAAGCATCACTAGACGCACTGTAGATCACAAATTCATAATCAAAACCCAAAGCTGCAGCAGTATAAATCGCCTGGCGGGGGACACGTGCCGCCAGGCGCTAAGTGCCTCAAGAACCATCAAATTTTGCCACCACCGCCCGGCAGGACTCCCTTCGCCGCCAGGCGGACGCTGATTCATATGTCACGTATTTTCTCGCTGTCGCCTGGCAGAGACTTCGTGTCGCCAGGCGCCTCCTGCACCATTATCCCACTGTTTCCTCACTATCGCCTGGCGGGTGCAACCCCACCGCCAGGCGCCGTACCAGTAATATACCTTTACTGGTTTTTTTCCGTGATTTTAGTTCAAGTTCACCATAAAGGTATTGTGCAATTACGTTCTCAGACAGATGAAGCCCCCTCACATCGTGTGTACAAGTATTAACTGGTTTATCGAATTAGGCATACGCAAGTTCAACTAACCCATTACTTAATGTGCCCCTGCAACTACTACCTCTAGGAACTCTATCATTTACTTCCCTTCAAGTCCTGATTTCCCCCTACTTACAACATTACTTTACAACCTCCTTATTTAGGATTCACACACTTTCTACTATTTGGCAATTCCTAAAATTCATAAAATATAACTTGTCTCTCGTCATCGTATACATCCACTAACTCTGTACTGGTCTAGAACACAGGTTCCACACTCACGTTAGAATCCTCCCTCAACTACCAAAATTCTCTTTCTCTCTTCACACTTAATTATCAACACTAACTCTGATTTGTTATCATTCTTTCTTACATCCTATTACCCCTTTCCATTGCTTCAGTAGTATGAAAATGGCTCCCTCCACCCATTATAGTCAGCAACACCCGCGACATGTAAAAACACCAACTTCTGAGATGGCGCCTGGCGGCAAAGCCCGTGCCGCCAGGCGGTCCAAGAAAATGTAGCAAATTCCCAGAATTTCACAACAGCTATGCGATCCATCTTTCATTCTCAAGCACCGCTCTTTGTATTCCAGAATTACCTCCACCCTCGAATACTTAATCGTAACACCGCCCTCTAACTTTAACTCTAATAATTCACAATGTGGTTACACCAATTCGCTATCAACACTGATTCATCTAAAAGTTATCAACCATAACCCTAAAATCATATTCACACTGTTTCATCAAATATCATCTACTAATTATACTAAATCTCAATAAAATACGACGTTACATCATCCCTAACTCACCACCCCATGATTTCCCTCCGATCAGAATCACGTTATAACACCCAGAACGATAAAAACCAAAACTCAGACCCGCGTCGCCTGGCGGAAATTCATCACCGCCAGGCAGTTTATCAGTACAAATCCAGAATGCTCACGAACCTTGAGCCACCTGGCGGTACAGAGATTCACCACCAGGTGCTGCTCCCAGAAACCCCTCAATACACATTCAAATGGATGAGCCGCCTGGCGGCTAAGTATAGCCCGCCAGGCGGTTTCTGGAAAAATTCCAGAATTCAGCAAAACCATGATACAAACGCAGAACATGCTTAAATTACATAGTATTTTCACACAATTCAGGCCAAACAACAAAATTAACGTAGAAAGCTCCCCTAACCTGGTTCTCCTTCTAAGCTTTAATCCTTGAAACTTTGGATAGTTCTCCTTGGCACACTAGCCTTCCTTGGTTCCCCTCTTTTCAGCCTCTCAATCTCTCCCAAACTTCACCAAATTCCAGGATTTTCGTGCTCTCTCTGTAAGTCAAATTTCAGATTGCCAAACCCTTCTCTCTACCTCACTATAGCCTTTTAAAGGTGCCCTAAAAACTATGCCAATGCTTTAAAACGAAAATTACCTATTGAATGGAGTTTATTATCATTTACCAACCATTATAGCTCCTTTCCAGCCACCTCTCCGCTGCCATACTACTAGGGTTCCTTCCCAACCCTTTCATATTCAACCCAAATCCAAAACACCAAAAAAATAAAGCTTAATGTAAGTTCTCCAAGACTTGAACTCATAACCATGCAATTCCCAAATCAATATCAAGCCATCATGCTAATTTATAGTTCATGCAAACAATCATAATTCAATTGTCATACTATTTCACCACATGATTATCACATATTAAAAATAACAACGAAAAATAACACAAAAGGCATACATAGGACTCAAACCCAAGTCCTCACACACAATCAAAGTGCTCTCAACCACATGAGCTAGCACTTTTCCACGTCATACCAACCATAATTAAATGTCATAATTATTTCTCCACCCATATATATTAATTAATTAATTATTTAATTAATTAAATTCTACGGGTCTTACAAGTGTCACCCTTGTTCTTTTGTTTAGTTGAAGAAGGTCTTAGCACAACTCTGCAAAAGGCTTTCCAAAGCAACCAAGTAAAACATATGACAAGCTCATATAGTAAGATCGTTCATTCTCACATCCTATATTCTAATGACATTTTTATTTTTTGCAATGGATAAAAGGAATCTTTAATTTCCTTAAACAATATTCTAGATAAGTATGCTTTGGCCTTAGGACAGCGTGTCAACAAGGAAAAAAGCAATTTCTATATGGGGAAAAAGCTACAACATATTTGTCTAATTCTGTGAGACATCTTACAGGGTTTTATAAAGGATCTCTACCTCTTCTTTATTTGGGGGTTCCTCGACCACCCTTCTTCAATCACCTTACAACTAAAGTGAAGACACAACTACATAATTGGAAAGTAAAAATGTTGAGCATGATGAGGAGAATACAACTTGTAAACTTTGTTGTAGGAGGGTTGTTAAACTATTCATCCAGAATTTATGAAAGGACTAATTATTTCATTAAGGACATGAAGATGTTGATTAGAAATTTCATTTGATCTGCAAGCATTAATGACAAAGGCTTAGTGACAATGAAATGGAACAAAATGTGTAGACCTAAGCAAGAAGGGGGCCTAAGAATCATTAATTTAAATTTGAGCAATCAAGCGGTCATGCTAAAACTTGCATGGGAATTCAAGTTTGAAAAATCTATTTGGGCCAATATTATGAGGAAAATATTTTTCAAAAGTACAGGTTCTCTACTTGCATGATACATAGCATCTTATATTTGGCCAGGTTTGAAACCTCATTTGATTAATATCTTAAAACATACAAGATGGATCCTATGGGATGGAAAAACTATACACTTCTAGAAAGACTCTTGGTGTTGTTATGAACCTTTAATAGAATGTTTACAGGTTCCTCCTATGCTCAATCTAAAAGCAAGGGCTTATGATGCTTGGAATTGCGGATGGTGTTTGCCTATTACAATTTCGCAGTGGTTACCTCTCTTGCATGGTTGGCTGAAAAGTCTTTATGTTGGGGACTTCCCAGACGAACCTATTCGGGGGATGGAACCAGCTGGAATTTTGTCCACCAAGGTTGTAAAACTTTTTCTGCAACAACCTGTGTAGGGTCCTAGGTGGGTTGCAACTGTTCCACTAGAAAGGAACTTGGTGGCGTGGAGAATCTTGTAAAAAAAAAAAACTCCCATTAGACACCAATTTGCAATAATATGGCATCTTTTTATGCTTTAGATGTGGTTTATACAAAATTGATCAGGAAAGACTTCAACATACATTATTCCACTACAATGTCACATAAGTCTTTTGGAGGTGGTTAGTTGAAATGTTCAACACAAACACAGTTTGCAATAATACAAATGATGTCTTACATTTAATGGAGAAGCAAAGTAGCTCTCAGCTCAATGATCTAAGAATTGTGGCCTACATTTACATCTTTTGGATAATATGGAAGATGAAGAACAATTATGACATCTCATTTGCATTATCTTATGCTTTTTCTATTTTAAGTAGTAATTGTAAATCGTAGGCAACATCTATAGAGGAACTATTCACAATCATATCGAAGATTTTATTGTCATAAAAAGGTTCAATGTAACTGCTCATCCTAAAAAGTCACAACAAATTATAAGGATTTGTTAGAAACCTCCCATTGCAAGTATGGTGAAATGCAATGTCGATGATGCTGTAAAAGGCACACCTAGTCCAGATGCTTATGAAGGAATATTAAGGGAAAGTGATGCTTAATGCTTGTGGAGGAATATGAACTTGACCAAATCTCAATGTTTGCTTCCGTGAAAACAACAAATGTAATGAGGTTATTTCTATTCATTGTCAAAGTGTGTGAAGCTAATGGACTTGATGACATAAAAAATTATTTGGATTAGCTTTGGTTTAAAATGGAAAAAAAATGAAAAGTTTACATGACTAAAAAAATTATGTTGGCTTGTTGATGAAATACTATTGTACTAGATTCAACAACACGAATTACAAAAGCAAGTATTCATCGGAAGGATATTGAAACTAGTTCGAACGTATGTCTTAATCCTAAACAATGTAATTGTTGTCCATATTTACTTATATTTAACAAACTTTCATGTGAACTAAAATATATAAATAATTTTCTCTATATATCTCAATATTAAGACCGATACCAACAATATACTATCTTAACATTCAAAATGATTGGACCTAACGCGATTGTCACATAAATGATAAAATTGGAGTACAAAAATCATCGAAATGGTCACGAAAACAACAAATCCAAATAGTGGGAATGAAGAACAAGAATCCAAATTTAAACTTGTTGATGTTTAAATAGAAGAGAGTCAAAAAGAAGATCCAAAATATGAATTCAATTTCAAAAACACTACATTTTTTCGTGTTATTACTGTTCCAATTCATAATTCATATGGAACACAAAGACATAAAAAATTATTTAGTATATCAAATGAATGAATGTCAACAGAATATGTCAAAATATCATATTCGATTTTTTAAATATTTAAAAAGAAAAACTAAGTATAAGTGTATTTAAAAGCCGTCAAACTCTTCTAAGACCTTTCATTAACTTTTATACGAAAAAGACCAAAATAAACTATTTTATGAACAGAACAAACTCAACGTAGAGTAAAGTTAAACGACCAACCAAATAGAATCTAACCTTATACATAAAAATAAGATTTTATAAATGTACTTTTTTTCGCATATAAATGTTAATTATTTAAAATGTTATTAAAAGAAACAGTGTTCTAAACGTTAACTCATACCTTCTAGCCTTTTACATATTTATTTCAATTTTATTCTTGAATATTTATATGAAGTTTCCGTTTTACACTTTTTTTATTTTATTTTTTTATTTCTGAATCGAAACGCGACTATTATTTTTACTATTTTTCATATGTAAATATTTTTTATTTTAAATTTTTACCAAATAAAACATCGACAATTAATGTAGTGAATCTTTGGAAATAGTTTATTGATAAAAAATAAAAAATGATTATAATTTAATATAAAAATAAAAGGTAGAAAGATAACAGAATGGATGAAATAATTAGATTAAGAATGCAGTCGAGTTAGGAGAGTGAAGGGAAGAGAAGGAGATGAGGAGATCTGGAAAACATGAAGGCGTGGGAGAAGAGAAACTCATTGACAATAAAATTGACAAATTTCTCAACAGGCTATCGTGCGCCGCGATCACAATAGCCTCCCTCACGCTCCTCTTCCTATTCCTCCGCACGCCCAACACCTGCGTCCCCGGCCGCGCGCTGGCCAAGCCGCACCTCCACTTCCCCAAGTCCACCTGCGACTTCACCACGCGCCTCCACGTCCCCACTGAGAAGCGCAACCTCCGCCTCCATTCCACGCGCCTCTGGAAGGTCAAGGTCCACTCCTTCTCCGTCCTATTCCGCGACCTCCAAATCCTCCATAACCACTCCCACGTCCTCTGCATCTCCGCCGGCGCCGGTCACGAGGTCGAGGCGCTTCATCGCCTCGGCGTCGAGGAAGTCACCGGCGTCGAGATCCTCGAATCGCCGCCGCTCGTCGGCCGCGCCGATCCGCACAACCTCCCGTTCTTCGACGGCGCCTTCGACCTCGCCTTCACCGCGCGCTTCGACGATGCACTCTTCCCAGCGCGCTTCGCCGCAGAGATGGAGCGCGTGGTCAGGTCTGGCGGCGCGTGCTGTGTCCTCGTGGCGGAATGTGGGGACGATGAGGTGAGAGAGGTGGTAGGTTTGTTTAGGAATTCGAAGCTTGTTAGATCCAGTAATGTTTCTTTGTCTGGAACGAGAATGACCAGCATTCTTATGAGAACTAGTGATAATACTTCTTGATTCATTGCCCCTAAATCTTGTATTTTTTATTTGTTTATGTATTTATGTATATTGGTTAGTGTAATTCTTCTGTGCAATTTCTTATACCTTAAACAATTAGAAACCAAAGTCGTAAACCTTATCATCTATTGCAATTCATCATGAATAAGTAGAGTCATCTATTAACAAATTGTGATGAATGCTAAATGTGTTAACTTTTACTTATAGTTGACAGAGCATGAAAATTAAACTCGTTCCTAATTTATCCTTTTCTTATTTGGTTAGGGATGATTTTTATTAGTAATATATTGCTGTTCACTGGTTAAAGTGTTTCATTGAGCATGTTTGTCTTATGTGATGGTTATGTTCACTTTTGAATCATCTGAATCCAATTTCTGTTTCACTTGGAAGTGCTGTGTTCAAAATGTTGATAACTAACCGTTATAGTGACTTCTTGGTGCTATAATCTGATGATATTTTACTGCAATTTGTGATAAGAGGCCTGAAATGGCAGATTCATGGACTGTAATGGGGTGTTTAAATGGCAAAATTTTGGCCTCCTCTGCCATTGATAACATTGGTGAATTAACGATCATTGAACTGGCGGTGAAATTTTTGTTGTTCTTATCGTTAATGGAATCGAGGGTGACTGGTAATATCTGATTTTTTGTATCTGCTAGAAGAAGAAGAATAGTTATTCTTAATGGTGTAGGTAGGGTAGATGAATATCTGCTCATGATCACTGAGTATGAGTATTAGCTATGATTGATTTTTTTTTTTTACAGTTACGAGAATGATGTTCTTTAGCTCTTGTTTCTATTGTTTGATTTTTGTTTAGTTGGAGCCTTGCATTGTGGGCATTAGGGAACTGGACTTAGATCGAAAATTGAGATAATGTTAATGCTTTCTGTTTATTTTATATTTCATCCTCACTAATTACATCATATGGCTGGTTGGTGCATCATGTACTCTTTTTTTCTCAATTAGCTTCAAAATTCTATGCATGCATAGCTATTAAAAGTTTCACAAATCATATGATACCGACATTGAAAGTTAAATCGAGATTAGCTTTATTTGTATTCTAAGAAAACCTGACTCCATAAGGATGATGAAGTTGGACACTAATAATTTCTTGACAATCTCTCTTTAAATGTTTTCTTATATCCCATAGCTAGCCTAGATGGAATATTTTCAAAGGAAGGGAAGAGGAATTTTGAATATGTGGGGAGGAAGAACTAGGGAATACAATTGAAGAAGATTAAATTTAAGTTTTATTTTGTAGAAATAAGAAGGAAAATTTTAGATTAGCACTTATAGTCCTTGGTCTTACTAATCTCACTTCCCTTAAATCTAAAACTAACCTCTAAACATCACTCACACACAAAACTTACAATATGATTCAGTTTAATTATCATTTCCACATTTTTTATGTATCACACACTTATTTCATCCTTATTTAATCTCATAAAAATAGTTCCTTACACTTAGCTCAATAAGCATACGAGGTGGACAAAATTGCACTGATATAATATTTTGTAATCAACTTACCATATATTCTTATTATATTTTTGTGATTTACCGAGTCCTAAACAATTTAAAAGTTTTCAATAAACTTTCCTCCATTCTTCCAATGCCAACAATCTTTCTTCACATGCTCTTTCTTGCCACAATGGTAGCACTTGAAATGCCTTTTCCTTCGAGACTTTGATCTCTACAAATTTGATTTCCACTAGATCCACGTTCTGTTAATATGCCTCTCATCATCGTCAAAGCCTTTGCTTGCTTTGCACTTTTCATCATATCCTCTTTGCTCTTTCGCCTGGATTCTTCTTCAAGAATAGGTTCGACAACATCCTCAAAGTGTAGGAGGTCAACAACGTTGTAATTTGTAATATTGATGACGAGCTGATCATACGAATTAGGTAAACTCTGTAGTAGAAGCTCCACACATTCATTTTCAATTATGTTAAAATCTGTTGTTAAAAGTTGGGCAAACAATGTATTTAGATTGTTGATGTGGTCTGTCACCGATGTAGACTCACTCATTCGAAGAGTATAGAGTTTTCTCTTCAAGAATATTCTTGTGTGAAGTGACTTAATCTCGTACAGGCTTGTGAGAGTATCCCAAATCTCCTTTGTTGTAGTCTTCTTCGAAATGTTGGATAAAACCACATCTGCAAATGCTAAGTGCAAATTTGCTATAACATTGTTATCTATTTCCTTCCACTTTTGATTTGTAATGTTCGTAGGTCTTTCTTCAATTGCCGCTAGACAATTGTCCTTTCTCAAAATTGTCTTCATCTTCAGTTTCCACAATGAGAAATTTTTCTCATTGAACTTCTCTATCTCGTATCTTGTTGTCATGGCTTTAAAACTGACTTATGCACTTCTCACTATGAATAATATTGTCTAATGGAACAATGGAAGCAGATCGTGAATCAGTGCACTAGGTAATTCCCAAAAAAGAGAGGTGGGTCACTAATGGACACGCTTAAGTACTAAGTCTTTTTTAGCCAGAACTTTCCTAAACGTGCACTTTCACATCACCACACTTTATCCACTATCACAACATTATTCTAATGACAATAGCAGCATAATATAATCACACAAACCTAACTCTGATACCACTTGTTAGGTTTATAGAGGGGGTTTCACTGGGGACAACAAACACCAGTGAGACTTGAGCCCAACCATATAAGGAATTGACATCACTCTCAACCCAAAATCTTAAGGCAAGGGTTTATGGGTCTTTATTCTTATATAATGTTCTACTTTCTTATTTCTACCCAATGTGAGACTTAGACTCACACTTGATTCCTAACACAAAATTTTGAAATGTACTAATTCCAAAATTCATTAAAATTTAAGGGACCAAAAACATATTTAACCCTTATTTAAATTAAAAGTAGTTTAATTAAATTCTGATAGAAACAATTTAGTTTTTCCTGTTTAATTCAGATAACTGATATCTGTTTAATTCTAACTTTATATTAATTTTCTACCTCGTCAGAATATTTATTATCTCGTAAAAAATATGCAGCATATAAATATTAACAAAACAATACTTTCTATTTAGTGAAGGTGGTTATGAAGTAAAAACAGGTTTAGAAGATTGAGTTTAACAAAGTTTCACCTTTGATTTTCCATCAGCAGAGATTATTTTGAAAGGATACCAATCCAAATCTTCCAATATCATTTTACCATAATAAATACATTTCTTTATGAACCTAGAAAAGATAACTAGATTAATTAATAATACACCATTCTTTTAGTAACCAAGACATTGCCTCATTTAAAAGATTAAAATCAGGTAACATAGCTCTTTACACAATTTAGAAATATTCTTCTCATAAATATATCTTGTAGATCCATATCTAAAGCTTAAATGGATAACTTGAAATTAATGTAATTTTGGCTAGATATTATGAAAATGTGATGATTTTAAAAAAAATTATGTCTATTATGGATAAGTTGTTCTTGTATGATACAACTTCAACTTTATATAATTGAAGTAGTGTTTATCAACAACGGTTTTCATGTTAGTAATAAAATCCTGTGATAGGAACACAACTTTGATTAACATAATTTTTTTGAAATTTAAAATGAAGTCATATAATTAAGATTGAAATTGAAGTCAGTTTGGAGTTCATGATCATTGTCTTTTATTCCTTAAATTTTTTGGTTAACTTTATAGCTTGATATACCCTCTAACCGAATAACAGAATTATTGGATTGTTCGATTTTTCGTGTTGTTTTGACATTGTGTTTTTAAAATACACATTAATTTTGATAATTTTAAATATATTAAACCGTATCAAAATCAATGTATTTTTGAAAGAATATAAAATACTGAAAAATAAAAACTTGACTCAATAACCTAACATCGATATAAAACTTGCCAACAAAAAAAAATGTATCCAATAAAAATATGAAAAAAATCTTTAGAACAACGAATTATTACATATTATTATAAATTTCAATGAATAAACTATTTAACATTATGATATAAATTTACATTTTTATATAAGATGACTCTTTTTTATCTAAATGTAATTTTAAAGTTACTTTTAGTTGCAATACAAAGAAATCAAAAAAAAAATCAAGAATTAGATTTTGAAGAACTTATAAACTTTTAATTCTGAAACACTTATTTATTTTCTGCTGGTATGCGTTTCGTTACTGCTGGTATGAAGTTCGTCTCTACTATATGTATTCAGTTTCTGCTGAGACTATCCGAGTTCAATTCTTAATATTGATATGATATAGTAAACTTAAGACATAATTATAATCTTTATAATATTAAATTAATATTTATGGTTGATCCTCTCTCAATTTTATATATTTTTTTAAATTGTAATATTTTAATATGTTTCTTGTGTCATATAAATTTCAACACATTCTTATGTAAAACTTAAGAAAACATATTAGACATAGAGTGTCATTAGTATCTTATTACAATTTGTTTCACCTGCAATATAGCTATTATTATAATTCAATCTACAATACATATATATATATATATATATATATATATATATATATATATATATTATATATATATATATTCTGTATAGTTATATTATTATGTATAATGAAATATACTATAATTTAATAATTTTATAGTAGATAAGGAGGCTGTTAGACATCTGCTGTGCATTATAGCCATATTTATTAGGTCAATCTGTGCATATTTTTAAAAATTATAATATATTTATTCTTTTAATTTAAGTTTATAAAAATCTAATTATTATTTAATAATTTATGATAATAAAATTATAACTATAAATTAAATATAAATAATTTATATAATTTTATTGTCTATGATATATTGAAATGGATTGCATATTTGTGTCTGATACGTATTAGTATCTGATACTTTAAGATATTTTATCAATATTTATCAATGAAGTATCCAATCTACAAAGTAATAATATTTTTGTGATAATAATAATTTATATTTTTATGTAGACAACTTTAATACATGTTCTTTTAATTTGGATGCACACAATAATAATCATATATTTTTTATGTTTTTAAGGATTATTGTACACTTTTAATCTTCATATATTATGTAATATATGTAATGTATCTTATTATATTTAAAATAAATGTATTGACATTATATTTGATACATGTATCGTATATGTGAATCATAAGAGATGTTAATGATCAATTTAAAAATAAATAATAAATAAAAAAAAGTTATTTAAAAAGTAAAATTGGTAATGTAATTATTTTAATTAGAAAAATAATTACTTATTAAAAGTTAAAATTAGAAGAAAAAATTTGTACACTAACCAGATAAATCTCCTTATATAATGGTATAAATAAGTATTTTATTTTATGAATCTAAATAATAATATTTGATGATTTATAATGAGATTATATTTGAATTATTTATATATTTTCTTTAATATAATGTATTCTATATACCTATATAATTATTTTAAATAATAGGTTATGATTGAGTTAATTAAAATAAAGAATTTAAATTTAAATAAAATAATATTTCATTTAAGCTTAAAATTAAATGAAATAACAAATAATTAAATATTTTAATTTGACACATAAAACTAGTGGTTGACATAGAAGATTAAATTCAATATTTGAACCATAAATGATATATAATGTATGTTAAAACTAACTTACATGATGATTATAGGTATATATAATTATAATATCTCTTATTTAATCAACGAGTGTTTATATAAAGTTTTTAAAAATAATTGTAATTTTAAGTTGGAACTCTATCTAAAGTTTTATTTACATATTTAAAAAAAATATTTTATTGAGTTATACTTATTGAAATATTTTGTATTTGTGACGTCTCATTTCTAATAGAGTAATCTACTCAAATTTCACATCACATAATTATAATATAAAAGAGCACAACAAGCATATAAACTATCACAGTTATTCATCATATACTCGGAAAGAAAGTTTAGGCACACCACGATGCCATAAAGAACAAAAAAGTATTATTGTCTTGCAAAAGATTGCTCATAGAGTAAGGAATTTAAAACTAAACACAGAGTTCTTCAAAGAGGACTCGACAGTGAGTCACAACCTAGACCATGGGAACCATCCTACACCGCAATGTCGTCACCACCCTAAGAACCTCCAGGGGTTTCCACATCTGCTCACACCAATAGTATTGGTGATCATTGCAAAAAGGAAAACCAAGCAAAGAAACACACACCAAGAGAAAGGGTAAGCTAGAGCAAAAATTGTTTTAATC
>Ga0214542_1002373_pt1:0-37500 | contig 38932 bp, 16 predicted proteins | sample CNSS1metaG_FD_160096 | JGI IMG/M metagenome (GOLD analysis project Ga0214542, IMG submission 160096) | Root nodule microbial communities from cowpea collected in UCLA plant growth center, Los Angeles, California, USA - CNSS1 | ecosystem: Host-associated > Plants > Roots > Nodule | place... | reverse complement strand
TAATAAAATGTATAACTAAAAGCTATTATTAATTTTTTTTATATAAATAAGTAATCAATCCTGTTATATAATGTACACAGCGAGATTTTTTTGTTAGAAATAATAAGAATTAAAACTACACATTTATAAAAATTTAGGACCAATATTATACTTAAAAGTTTTTATTTTTATTTGACTTTATCCTCACTTGGGACAGTTTAAGTAGTACAATTTAGAAATTATAATATAAGCTCTTTCAAATGAATATCTGATCGCGTGGCCTAATGGATAAGGCGCTCGCCTCCGGAGCGGGAGATTGTGGGTTCGAGTCCCATCGCGATCGCTTTTTTTTAAAATATTTTATATATATAAGTAAAGGGAATTTTCAATTTAATCTACATACTTTTTCCCAATTTAAATAATTTTTATTAATTTTATTTTTTAAATAACTGTTTTTTTAAATTTAGCAATTTTTTATTTAGCTGTTTGTTTAAACTTAATCATTTTTTTATTATAAAACTATATGCAAACTATTCATGTACAAACTATTCATGTGATTTTCTTTAGGTAAATGAAAACGATTATAGATCATAAATATATAAAGGTTAAATCATTATAGTGTTTCTATTTTCGTAGAGAAATCTCAAGTAAATCTCTTTCCTTTTTTTTTTGTCTCAAGTTCCTATTTGAAGAGATTTGTTGCAATTAGGTCGTTTGTGTTAGTAATGCACTAACCGTGTTAATTATGTGTTATGTGTCGACTCATGGTTTTTTTATTTTTATTCTTTTTAATTAAAAAAATACCATCTGCCAAGTTGACGTTGTGCCACGTGGCAGAGACAGTATAATGTGGCAGTGACAATGCCACGTGTCACGATTGAATGTGAAAATTCTTGATTTAATCCTGTATTTTTTACTTTATTTCAATTAAGTCTCAATTTTTTTTAAACTAAAGCAATATCATCCTTATCTAAATTGAGACCAAATTTAATTTTTATATAAATTTTACAATAGTAATTTTATTATAACTGATATTTTTAACCAAATTAAGTTTATTTAAATTTATATTTTGCATTGAACTTTAAATATATTTATTTAAAATTTTACATCTCAATTTATAAAGTTGTTACTTTTAAACCAACTTTAACACTTATCTAGAAATTATTGATATATAAATATTTTTAACAATATTTAAATAAAGTTCAATGTAAAATATAAACTTAATATTGCTAAAAATATTATAGTGACATTTATATAAAGCTTAAATTTTGTCTCAATTTGAATAGGGATCAATTATTTTAGTTTAAAAAATATTGGAGCCAAATTGAGACAAAATAACAAATACAGGGACTAAATTAAGAATTTTCACATTTAATAGTGCACGTGACACTGTTACTACCACATCACACTACCCTTTGCCACATGACACAACGTCAACTTGACACGTGACAATTTTTTTAAATTATAAAAAAATTAAAGTTAAAAAAATTAAAAAACCACGAGCTGACACGTGACACATAGTTAACGTTGTTAGTGTATTTTTAACGAAAATGACCCAATTGTAGCAACTTTCCCAAAATAGGGACCTAATTGAGACAAAAAAAGAAGAATTGGACTTACTTGAGATTTCCCTACGAAAATGGGGACCAATAGATGTAAAACAATTAAGGATCTTTAGAATTTAGGATTCTCACACGATAAAACATAATAGAGCACTAACATTGATCCATAAGAGATCCTGTGAATATGTGTTCTTCAATTTGTATTCTTTTGTGTGCTCTTGAACCACCGTTTCCCAATCTATCTCTTTGCCTTTATTTCTCTTCTCACACGTTCTTGATGTGTTACTATGAAAAAAACCTTATGGCCAGAGACAAAACCCCAATCCCTTCTATAAACTAACGTCCATCAAGTTTGTTTTTATTTTATTATCACTTCTCATAATAATAACCAATAGGTCTTTAGATTTTATTAAATCACAATTGGGCCCATCATAATATTTCAAATGAGTCACTAATAGAATTAATTCGTCAATTAATTCTAACATTCTCCCACTTGACTCATATGATGTCATAACATTATGTGATTTAATACATAAACATAATGTGCATTAAAAGACATTGCATAGATTGGTTCCATCATTATTCATAATTAAAGATACATAATAATAAGAGTCATGGTCGTCACACATCATTTGGTCGACATGATCCCTTCCATGTACTACTATATCATCCCTTTCTCCTTAATATAACCTTAAAAACGAGAAGTTCATAATGGGTTCAAACATAATGTCATTTTACAAAGCAATAACATAACATAATTTGTTTTCTTCATCATAATTTGCATGCATAAACATAAAGAAGAAAACACAGATTTCATAAACTTATACGTTAGGGAGCTCAGAGTGTCACATAAACATTAATAACATTAACAATCAACATTTAACATTCACTAGTAGACATAATGTTCATATTCTTTACATGGCCAACATACAATTTGGGTGGTAACCCTTCTGTTAAAGGGTCAACATTCATAAGATCTGTGCTAATATGTTCTATTGACACTCTACGTTTCTGAACCTCTTCTTTAACGACAAAGTATTTCAACTCCATATGCTTAACACCTTTGGAATACTTGTCGTTTTTAGAAAAGAAGACTGTTGCAGAATTATCATAATAAATTTTCAGCGGCTTGGAAATACTGTTGACTACTCCAAGTCCTGAAATAAAGTTCCGCTACCAATTAGCCTGAATTGTGACCTCAAAGCATGCCACAAATTCAGCTTATGTGGTGGATGCAACAATGACAGACCCCTTCACACTTTTCCATGAAATCGTTACTCCAGCTAAAAGATACACATAACCAAATGTAGACTTTCTTGTATCCACACAGCCGACAAAGTCTGAATCTGTATAACCTATCACCTCAAGGTGATAAGATTTTCTATAAGTAAGCATGTGATTCTTTGTTCCATGTAGGTATCTTAAAACTTTCTTTACAGTTTTCCAATGCTCCAGTCTTGGATTACTTTGGTATCTACCAAGCATACTAACTGCAAAGCTAATATTTGGCCTCGTACAAGTTTGAGCATACATCAAACTTCCAACAACAGATGCATAAAGAATATTTTCCATTTGTTTCTATTCCATATCATTCTTTGGACATTGCATGAGACTAAACTTGTCTCCTTTCTGTATTAGAATAAGAGATGCTGAATATTTATCCATTCTGAATCTCTCTAAAACTTTATTAATATATGCATTCTAAGATAAACCTAACAGTTCTTGTGATCTATCACAGAATATTTCTATTCCTATCACATAATATGTCTCACCCATATCTTTCATTTCAAACTTATTAGAGAGAAACATCTTAGTCTCACTTAATAGACTAAGATCATTAGTCGCAAGCAATATATCATCAACATACAGAATCAGAAATATAAACTTACTCCCACTGACCTTCAGATATATACACCGATCAACGGTATTTTCCTTAAATCCAAAGGACACAGTAGTATCATTGAACTTAAGATACCATTGTCGAGAAGCTTGCTTAAGTCCATATCTCGATCTCTTAAGTTTACATACCATGTATTCCTTTCCTTCTTCAATGAACCCCACCGGTTGGTCCATATAAACATCCTCTTCTAAATCCCTATTCAGAAAAGCAGTTTTAACATCTATTTGATGCAACTCAAGATTATAATGAGCTACTAATGCCATGATAATTCTAAAAGAATCTTTCTTAGAAACAGGCGAAAATGTTTCCTTATAGTCAATGCCATCTTTCTGAGTAAAACATTTGGCAACAAGTCAGTCCTTGTAATGTTCAATACTGCCTTGAGAGTCACGCTTAGTCTTAAAGACCCATTTACACCTAACTCTCTTGCATCCTTCTGGCAATTCCACAAGGTCCCATACGTCATTATGTGCCATTGATTTAAGCCCATCTTTCATGGCATCTAACCACTTATCAGAATTATCACCATCAATGACTTCTGAAAAAGAAATTGGATCATTATCAATACTTAAGTCATTTTTTGACTCTTGTAGATAAACCACATAGTCATTCGAAATAGCAGACTTTCTATCTTTGTGAGATCTTCTTAATACTATTTCTTGTGGTTGTTCTACTATTGATTCATTGTTAACCTCGGGATCATTAATTTATTGTTCTTCTTGATTGTTGTGAGTTTCTACAACACGTGGAACAACAACTCTTGATAAAGAAGTACTAGCTAAAGGAACTTGTACTCTAACTTCCTTAATCTCCACATTTCGTGAAGCTTCACTCCCACTGGTTTCACCGTTCTCAATGAACCGAGCATTTCCAGTTTCAACAATTAATTTAGTATGGGTAGGACAGTAAAACATATACCCTTTTGATTTTTCTAGATAACCAATGAAATATCCACTGATTGTTCTTTCATCCAGTTTCTTTTCTTGCGGATTGTATATTCTTACTTCTGCCTGACAATCCCAAACATGCAAATGTCTCAAATTGGGTTTCCTACTCGTCCACAACTCAAAATGATTCTTTTGAACAACTTTACTAGGAACCCTATTCAACAAATACATGGTAGTCTTTAAAGCATACATCCACAATGATACATGTAAACATGAATTACTTAACATACTCATAACCATATCCAGTAAGGTTCGATTACGCCTTTCTGATACACCATTTTGTTGTGGTGTGCTTGGCATTGTGTATTGAGCACAAACATGTTTCTCAAGGAACTTAGCGAACGGACCAGGGTGTTGTCCACTTTCATCATATCTTGCATAATACTCACCACCTCTATCAGACCTTACGATTTTCACTTTTTTGTCTAATTGCCTTTCTACTTCATTTATATAAACTTCCAAGACATTCACTAATTGAGATTTCTCATGCAGTAGATAAACATGTCCATAACGCGAAAAATCATCAATAAAGGTGATAAAGTACCTCTCTTTATTGAAAGAATTTACATCAAACAGACCACATATATCGGTGTGTATGATTTCAAGAAGTTGAATGCTTCTCGTGGTTCCTTTCTTTGTGTATTTTGTTTGTTTGCCTTTAATACAATCCACACACACATTCAGATAAGTAAAATCTAAATCTAGAAGGATTTCATTCTTTACTAATCTTTGCATTCTTTCTTTGAAAATATGTCCTAAACGTTTATGCCACAAGTAAGCAGATTGTTCATCCACTAAACTATGTTTAGTGCCAACATTGTGATGCAAAGTCATAAGAGTTTCAACATATAAATTATCCAAATTCAATTTATATAAATCATCATAAAGTGTACCAGATCTAATCATAAAAGTACACTTAAACAAACTGAAACAACCATTCCCAAACTTAAAAGAGTATCTAACAACATGAAGCTTAGATAAAGAAATTAAATTCCTAGTGATACTAGGTATATAAAAAGTATCCATAAGGTCTAAGTGATATCTAATGTCGAGGATTAGACGATAAGTCCCGACCGCTTCCACTGGAACTTTCTCTTTATTGCCCATGAAGAAAAACTTCTCATTTGGGTTTATGGTTCGGGTTGTAAGAAATCCATGCATCACATTAGAAACATGAGTTGTACATCCAGAATCAATCCACCACGTATTATGGGGAACTTCAGTTAAGTTTGATTCAAATCATACGTAAGCATTATGCTCACCTTTCTTTTCGAACCAAACTCTACACTTTATGCAGTCCTTCTGGAAATGTCTAGACTTCCCGCAGAAATGACATTTGTCATTTTTTTTTCTGGATTTTGGTTGAGGACTCGTCAATCTTCAGTGGTCCTTTATCCTTTCCATGTTTCTTAGTAACTTTCTTTCCAACAGCTCCTTGATTCTTCACATATTGAATAGAGTGGCTTCCTAAGTTCTTCAGTCGGGTCTCCTCCTGAACTAGCATACTGTGGAATTCATGCACATTCCACTTGTTTTTCATGGTGTTGTAGTTCATCTAGAATGGACCATACTCAGACAATAACGAGTTTAGAATGAACTGCATGAGAAAACCTTCATCCACTGTCATTCCTAGATACTTAAGTCTTGCTGCGATATTTGTCATCTGGATCACATGCTCATGCATAGTACGCGAACCGTCAAACTTCATAGTGGTCAACGTATTCATCAGTGTCCCAGTGAGAGATTTATCAGCAGTTTAGAAGCGCTCTTCCACAAATTTCATAAATTCTTTTGCGTTATCGGTTTTAGGAATAGCTAAATTTATATTGCTTGCTATGCTCATTCTCATAAACATTAAGCAAATTATGTTTGATCTTTCCCTAGCTTTGTAATGGGCCTTCCCTTCATTGCTACTGGCATCCGTGATAGCAACCGGCTTTTCAACTTGAAAAACTAGATCAAGATCCAACGCACCTAAGTGAAATTGGACTTGCTCACTCCAGTCAGGGAAATTCAACCCATTAAAGACTGGAACAGACGTAGCATGCGAGTGTAAAGATACCAGAACAAAGATTGTAATTAATACATGCCTAACATTAATGCTTTGAGTCATAAAACTAAACGTAAAAAATAGATTCAGACATAAACAATCATTCTATGCATACTAATGTTCTCCTTTGGGAGATCCAATAATACACAAACATAAGCATAATGATGTTAATCATATTATAACATAATTGATAATTAAAATATGCATCAACTAGAATCACCTACTACCTTTGGGTATATAAATAAAACTAGTGACACATACAAAATTATCTACAATCATGCTCATTAATTATAAGAACAATTAATCAACCTTTGGGCGATCCTGAAATGCCTTATAATTAATGAATTTCAATTAACCCATAAATTTAATTATTCATAAATTAGCATTCATACTAAGGGTAATTGAAATAAAAAACATTAATAATTTGAAATCACAAAAAACTTTAAAACTTTGGCCACTTTGGTGACTACAAAATTTATCATACTTGATTTCAAATAAATAATTACACATTTAATTGCTGTAAACTTTATATAGCATCCTCATTAATTTTAATTTAACAATAACAATCATAAATATTATTGCAAATTAAAATAAAATTATTAATTATTTATATAAATAAAATAATTAATATTAATTTTATTGGTAACGTAAACCAATAAAAACATTACACTTTAATCTTAATAAATAAAAAAATAAAATAGCGTAAGAGAAAAGGAATTGGAATTGACACATTCACAATAACAGTTTTCATACTATGCCATTCATTACTTCATTCCAAATTAAAATAAACAACTTTCATATGTACACACGTAACAGTAGCGGAAAACATGATTTCAATTAGTGGCATGTATTCAATAATGACACATTCAATCTATTTGTAGTTAAACCACACACACAATTCCAATTAATGGCAACAATGAGATGCAATTTCAGCAGCGATAAACAATTCTCATTTTCAAACATGCATTCACAAGCAAAAAACTTAAATGACCCTTAAAACTTTAATTAGGGTTCATAAAAATTGGAGACAAACATCATAAAAGGAGAAACATCTAAGGAGAATCATAAATCCTACAACATTTGCTCTGACAATTAAGGATCTTTAGAATTTAGGATTCTCACATGATAAAACATAATAGAGCAGTAACCTTGATCCATAAGAGATCATGTGAATATGCGTTCTTCAATTTGTATTCTTTCGTGTGCTCTTGAACCACCGTTTCCCAATCTATCTCTTTGCCTTTCTTTCTCTTCTCACACGTTCTTCATGGGTTACTGTGAAAAGAACCTTATGGCCAGAGACAGAACCCCAATCCATTTTATAAACCAACGTCCATCAAGTTGGTTTTATTTTATCTTTATTTTATTTTATTATCACTTCTCATAATAATAATTAATAGGTCTTTAAATTTTATTAAATCACAATTGGACCCATCATAATATTGCAAATGCGTCACTAATAGAATTAATTCGTCAATTAATTCTAACAATAGAATGATTTAACCATACATAAATATTGATGTGGGGTTTCTTAAGCTGGAGGAGATATGTAATCGACCAACATGATTCATTAGGTGGAATTGGGAATGACAAGAATATTCGTTCTTACGGGTATCCGCAGATAAAATCTGTGACTTATAGTTGGTATCCACGAATATTTATCATTCGCATATAGTAGGTATTTTAATACCCGTTTATAAATGGATTAGGTACAAGTATTAGAATATTTGTACCTACGGATATCCATTACCCGCAAAAAATTAAAATTAAAATTTAACTAATGTTTTATTAAGTTAAATTTAATTAAAATTAAAATTTAATTTATACTTTTTTTAATTTTATTTAAAAATTTATAAAATATTTTTTCTTAAATATTTGCGGGTATCCATAGGTACCTAACGAGTAAATAGACAAATAGTGGGTGATTGGTGTTTTTCGTGTTGTGGATCAAATTGTAGGTAAACATTATTTGTGCTCGACTTAACCCGTTGTCATCTAAGTGAAATGTACATGTCTTCTAGTAAGTTACTCATTTTAAGTTCCATTTGTTTTTGTTGAAAGTCTCACATCGACTAGACATAAGGCAATTTCATAGTATATAAGTGAGGTGCAAACCTCACCTTACAAGTTGTTTTTGTGGGGTTGAGTTAGACTTAAAGCCCTCTTTTCTAACATGGTATCAAAGTCACATACTTTAAAATAATATAAAACGTTCTCTAAATATATTTCTCCATGTACGTCACATATTTATTACACTAAATAATATAATTTCAATATATATATATATATATATATATATATATATATATATATATATATATAATTCTTTAAGAATATATTAAAATAATACTATTTAAATAGAATATGTTGAGAAAAAAATATGTGATGATTATTTTTAAAAGTAAAATATTTAGATATTTGAAAAGAAAGAAAAGTTGTCGAATTATCTTTTCTTAAATATTTGCGGGTATCTACGAGTACCTATGGATTTTAAAACACTCACGAATGTTCTTTAAACACCCGACGAATAAATAGGTGGATAGTGAATGATCAGTGAATTTTTTGTTATATATATATATATATATATATATATATATATATATAAAGATTCCCTTTTTTTATTCATATTTTAAATTTTAAATTTTATCCTTTAAAATATAATTATTTATTAATTTTTTAAAAATTAACCGTTATTTTTACATGTTTTTATAAAATCATCTATCTCTGCTTCTTCTCTTCTTTTTCTATTTATCAAGCGTTATTCTCTTATTTTTTTTCTGATATATTTCACTTTATTTTTAATAAATATAATTTTATTTTATATAAACTTATAACATTACAATATCATCATCTACTAATATGTATCATGCATATTTAAAAAATGTGTACACACAAGCACGATAATGCTTGTGTTTATGCTAATATATAAAGATATTCTCTCTTTTGTATCCATATTTTAAAATTTCAATTTTACCCTTTAAAATATAATTATTTTTAAAATTTTTAAAAATTGACATCTATTTTTACAAGCTTTTAATAAGATCGTCTATCTCTGATTCTTCTCTTTTTTTCTATTTATCAACCATTATTCTCTCATCTTTACTGATATATTTCACTTTATTTTTAATAAATATAATTTTATATATTAACTTAATAATATTACAAAATCATCATCTATTAATATAATATCACGCATATTTAAAAAATACATACACATATGCCTTAGAACATGTGTTTACGCTAAAGATAAAGAGAATATTTCATTTCAGCGTACACTTTTTATTTTTCAAGTTTATCCGTTATTAATTAATAGTTTAACAAGTTTTTTCCTTTATCTATTTGTTGTTTTAAATTTAGCCATTTTTTTTTCTAAATTTAATAATTTTTTCACACTAAAATCTATACTATTACATAAAGAGGATATTTCATTTTTTTGTACATTTTGTTTTTCAAGTTTACCTAATATTAATTAATCGTTTATCAATTTTATCTTTTTTTACTGTTTTTCAAATTTAGCTAATTCTTTCACAGAAAAATTCATTTTTCGAACTAAAATAATTTTTTATAATAAAATATTGCAAACAATTTAAGAAAATTATCTACAATAAAATTTTAAAAAATATTTATCTTTATTTTTATAATTATAACTATATAAAATTATAATTCTGTAGTTAAAATTAACTCAAAAATTAATAAAAATATAATTAAAATTTCATCATTATAAAAAAGATAATTAAAAATACTACTAAAAGTTTTGCTAAAGTTATAAATTTTTTTATAAAAGGAAATTTTTATCAATTTTTGTAATAAAAATAAAATGAAACTATGATAATATATGTTAGTGAAAATACATACGCGTAGGTCGTGTTATGTGTATATAGAGAACCATTTATTAAGAAAGATAAATTAAATTCAATAGAGAAAAACACATTAGGAGTAACAAATCGAGTTAGTTCAACAATTCATTTTGATTGTCTGTTATGGGTATGCTAAAAACATATCGGTTAGGCTATAACCTGTCAGAACAAAACGGATTAGAATTTGTAACTCACCCAAAAGTGTGGGTTGGTGTAGAGATGGCAAATAAACACATCTCTGTGGGTATTGTCCGAACCCGTCTTCATTTTGACGGAGAATTTCTGCATTGACTGGGTATGAGTATGGGTATGGAGAATCCCGACTTTTTCAATTGGGTATGGGGATGGTTATGGGGTTGTACATATCCCCGCTATAATACTCGTCCCCGCCATATCTTCATCATTATTTAAATTATTAAAATATTTACAATTAATTAAGTAACCATATATATATATATATATATATATATATATATATATATATATATAATTCTTTATTTCTTCTAGTTATTTGGTTTGTCATGAAATTCATTCACATCTCCAATATATTTTTCATCTTATCATAATATATATGTAATTATGTTAAAATAATGTATGTCAATTAATTTTTTTTATGTCTCATATATGAATATTTCTATTATTTTTTAATATTTTTATTTATTGTATATTTTCTTTTCATATGAGTATGTTTAGTACTCTCAATTTAAGTGTTTAATAGCATTAACCTTTCATTTAGTAGGTAATATAAAAAAATTCTTTACTTATTTTTATTAATTTTTGTTTCATTTGAAGAACTTTTTTATTTCGCTAAAACAATTATTTCTCAACCATTGAGTATATATGTTGATGTTTGAAAAGTGTTCTTAGATGTCTAAGGTATTTTTCATCTTATCATACCCTTAATTATACATTCGTTTTCATTTGTGCGATTTCTTTCAATAGTTTCTTAAATTGTTTATACATTTGTTAATTTTTTAATATTTTTATTTGTTGTTTATTTTTATCATGTAGAATACTATTTCAGTATATTTTATCCATTTATTTTTTATTTTCTAACTCATTATATCAATTATACTGTAATTTTTTACTATAATTGTATAAATAATTTTTATTTACTATAATATCAAAATTTAATGTAATTACCATGAATATTTTTTTATCACCATCCAACATATATTGGAGTTCAAAAGATACAATATTCATGTTAAAATTTTATTATTATGTTTATCATTTTTATTAGTGTATAAAAAAAGAGATTCATTAGAATTTAAAAAATTGAAGTAAACAAACATTTAAAATATATTTTAATTTGAATATTGTTTTCTTTAAATTTTTTTAAAAATAATTTTTAATTTTATCAACTAGGTTTCATTAATGTTTGTAGTTTGCAAATTTAATAAATGTTTTAGTTCTCATGAAATTTTATTTGGTATTCTAATCTAAAATGTAAAGAATTATAATTTATTTCAAAGTATTTGATATCGAATAAACAATCATCATCCTAATATTAAATATTTGATAATATTATGTTTTCTTTATTGTGAGTTTTTATTATTTTATAAAAATTAATTAAAATTTATATTAAAGTAGTAAGGAAACGAGTACGGGTATGGGTACGAGATTATACCCGTTACCCAGCGGGGATGGGGATGGGATAAAACTTTGATACCCGTTGGGTTTGGATATGGGGATGGGGATGAACTTTTTTTACGGGGATGGGTATGAGATAGCGAAACCCGCCCCATTGCCATCCCTAGGTTGGGGGAATAGTCCGCCAATTTTTATTTTTATATTATTTGTTTTTTAAAATATATATATATATATATATATATATATATATATATATGTATATTTATATATATTAAAAGTATTTATACAATATAAATATTTTTTATATTTTTAATTGATAAATTAATAATTTTATTTGGATAAATAAAAATAATTATTACATTGACATTTAAATTACTCTACCGGTAGGATCACAACTAGTTTTGGCATGTTGGGGAATATCATTATTATTGAACCAAACACTTATATTGTATTTAAATTGGTAAAAGAGTAATTGAGCAAACATCGGGGATAAGACCGTGCATGAAGATTCACAAGTAGCTTAATATTTATTCCATGAGGATTTAATTGATTCAATCGAAACATGTAATCTTTTAAAAGGAGTTGTAACCGAGTTATTTCAATTACATAATTTTTTTTCTTTGCCTAAAAATAAAAAAATAATGAAATTGAAATAAAAAATCAAAATATATAAGATCAAAGTAATAAAATAAAAATACTAAGAATAATAAAAGAGTATATTATGATATATATCGGCTTAGCTATAATCACTAGAATTCCTATATACTAAGTATAAAGATATAGGAGTTCTAGTGATTATAGACCTATTTTTTTAATAAAAACAAGAATAAAAATTGACAAAAATAAAATAAATATAGTACAAATAGTAAATCAAGGTACTCTTATTTATGATAAATTTTCCTTCCATTTTTGTTCCTTTAGTGATTCTAGTATTTCCGGTAATTGCAATGACTTCTTTATTTCTTTATATTAAAAAAAACAAGATTTTTTAGTTACGGTGGTCAATAAGGAAAAATATTATGGATCTTTTTTTTAGAGCTTGAAACAATTGGATGAATTCTCCCTAAAGGTTTATATTTTTGTAGTGCTAGTTGATGAAAATTACTTTAGAAACAAGTAAACTTATGGGGTTTGTTATTCCACAATTATTATTCTTAAAAAGAAAAAGAGGGGGCAATTGATTATATTTAAAAAAATATCAAAAGAAGTATTGATCTATTATATGAGTCTCGCAAAATAAGCAATATCTTTTCAGCCTCATCATTTTTTTAGGTTCATTGGCGTTATTGTTGGTTGCAATTTCATGTTATCTTGATATGAATCTTTTCCTTTTTTTTATGAGGAAATTAGAATTTTTCTATTTATTCCACAAGGGGCTAGGATGACTTTTTATGGATTTTAGGTCTCTTTATTAGTTTTTATTTGTGGTGGATTATTTTGTGGGATATTAGCGGTGGTTTTGATATCTTCGATATAAAAAAGAAAGAAAAAGTATGTTTTCTTTGTTGGGGATTTCCTAGAAAAAATCATTGTATTATTCTCAAAATACCTATGAACGAGATTAAATCTATCAGAATAATAACAAGAGTTCAAGAACGAAGTATTTTTACTCGTACTTTTACTTATGTAATAGAACATGGATTTATTCCCTGGACTCGTATTAAAGATAATTTGTGTAACATCTCGTTTTAATAGTTTTTATGCTATCAAACAAAACATTATATTATGATAATTCAAAGCAGATGGTAAGAATAGGCTGATATAAAGTATCAATACAGTCATCCAAAAATAACCATACATGTACTGTCTAACAACACAGCCTATATTGAAAAAGGGTTAAAAAACAACCATCCATCTAAACTAAACAAGGGTAACTACTACTGCTGGAACGCTCGAGCCACAACTCAACTCCTATCCAGGAGGGGTGTGTCCTCACCTGCTCTTTTGTTTGCTCACGCCAATCATTAAGGGCGATCATTACAAAAGAGAAAGGCACAAAAGAACAAACATATGCAAGAAGGGTAAACTAACTTAATTAAGAGAAATCATGCAGTTTATTAATTAGGCATCAATCAAGGTTTATCACATTTATCATAATTATTCAAATCACCACAACCATAACACGCATTCATGATTCTAGACTCGATATCCGGATTATGTAAGAGACATTAGAGCTCTTGGTGGCTTGCACCTGTGACGGTTCTCAAACTCTGCAGAGTTTTGGGCACAAGGGGTATTCACCTAACCACTCCCAGGGCAGGTCCCCTTCACGTCTATGACGGATCGGGTCCATGGACTAGGACCTCCTACTACTCCTCCCAACATAATCCATTATACTCTATATGAGTCTTAATGGTTATTGGAGCGTCAAGATACCACCAAAATGAGTCCTCATGTCCTTACATTCACTAAAGCCATCATCTTTAGAATTTCCCTTGAAATCCTAATTACATCACATTCTCTAATGAACCAAATTCACACAATTCCATCACATATACTATTATTCATAAAACTCACGTACATGATAGACAATTATCACATTAATTCAATTAGCATAGCTTCATTTAATCTAAAATAGAGAAGAAATCCAATTCTGCAGTGAATCTCGCTCAAGCAAGAGGATTTCGCATGAGCTAGAGAATTGTCTCGCTTAGGCGAGCCACTCTCGCCTGGGCGAGAGTTCAAACAGAGAGCAACCCCAATATTTGAGCAAATTCTCACTCAGGCTAAGTTGTTTCTCCTAGACGAGAGTGACTCTCGCTCAAGCGAAACCAGCTTGCCTAGGCGAGACCTCGCGCAACAACAAGGGTGAAATTCTGGTATTTTCGCTCAGGCGAGAGCTGCTCGCCTGGGCGAAATCATCAGAATACCAATCTGTTTTCACATGCAAGCCACACAGTTCATGCCAAATTCATAATTCACCACACACAATTGTTCCCACTCATCAATCAACACCCAATTCATGCAATTCTAGCCCTAATCAACAATGTTTATGCAAAATTAGAGTGAAAGGTTAGTTTCCCTTACCTTTTTTCTGGTGAATGCTTTGGTGAAAGCAACTTCAGAGAAGCAATGCAGAATCCTTTAGTTCAACCTAAAGAATTCATCATCAAGACACAGGGAATGAAGGAACCCTTGATTAAACTCAGAACAGAAACAAAATTTCGAGCTTAAGCTGGAATTGAACCCCAAAACGGTAATGGAGACTTACCTAGAAGGAGGGGAGCTGAGAGTGGAAACAGTAGAAGGTCCTGTTGAGGTCACTCTTCCAAAATTTGTTCCAAGTGTAAGGAAAGGGATTTAGATAGAGAGTGATTAAGGGTAACTGTGTAGAGAGTGGTGGTGAGGCAAAGAGAGAATAGGCAGGAGTGGGGTGTATGTGTTTCAGTGTTCTGGAATGAGAGAATAAGGAAATAATAAAAAGGGGTATCACAGTTTGACTCCACCAAAAATTGCAAATAGAGTTGACGAATGAGCTTTTTCTTTAGGTGTTTAGGGTTTAGGGTTTAGGGTTGTATTGATGAAAATTGGAGTTAACTAGAAAAAAAAATTACACCAAAAGTTTCAGAATTGTTGTGTATCGATTGATTGTGGAAAAAAAACTTTTTTTAAAAAAATATTTCAATTTTTATTTTTATAGATGGAAAATTTTTTTATTTCGAAATTTGAATATTATAGTAATAACTCGGAGTGCTCTTATTGATTTCTAAAAAATATCATTTTTTCTTCAAATCTTAACCATTAATATTCTTTCGAAATAATTTTTTTTTCTTTGGATTGGAATTGACTGTGAACTTTTTCATTTTTTTTATTCAATTTATATATTTTTTAAATTAAAGAAGGCAAAGGTTATTTTTCGATAAGTTTATCTAAAAAAATGTTTAAATTGCTTTAAAACTTGTTTTAAAACAAAAATGTTTGTCACTTTTTGAAATAAAATAGAAAAAGTAAAGGTAAGTATGCCTACACGAAGTAGATAATCAAATCTAATAGGTTTAATTAATCTTTTGATCATTTTTTTTCCAAAAAAATCAAGTTGGGCCTCAAATTTTTTATAGTTTCAATTTGGTCCTGATTTTTGAAATATTGATGCAATATGGTCCTTTTGGTTAAAATTTTTGAAACGGGTTAAATATTTTTCATCAAGATTGAAGTTGTTAATAAGGATGTTTTCCTTTTTTGATATAATTAACATAATCATAGTGTCAATTTTGATAGAAAATCATTGATTTGTTCTAAGAAATTTAACAAAAAGAACCAAATTACATCAATTTTTTAAAAATTGAGATCAAATTAAAAGTTAAAAAACACTGAAGAATAACAACATTTTTGAAAAAAAAAATATGAAAAGAGTAATTAAAACCAATCTAATATTTTATTGACGTGAATTATAGGAGTGAATGTAAGTTTGTTGTTTATAGTGAATCTTACGAAACATTTATAAAGAAAAAATCTTCCTATTATTTATGATTATTCTCATTTATCCATTTTTAATTTTCAAGTTCATATTTTCTCCATCCAGTTAGATACTTTTATTTATAAAATAAATTATGTATTAATTTATTATGTAAAAGTTTATTTTTCTTCCTGTTTACCCTTCAGTATAAAGGTTGCCTTTTTGTTGTCATTTATTCTCTTTTATAACAAATAATAATAATAACAAACAATAATAGTAAATATATTAATAGTAACAATAATACTATATAATAATAAGATTATAACATTATTAATAATAAAAAAAAACAACTATAATAATAATAATAATAATATACAATAATATATAAAAACAAACTAGCATCGTAATAATGCACGATTGTAATATTATATCTATATCTATAAGAAAACAAAGGAAAGCTGAGATTTTCAAACAACTCATTCTTAATTATTTGATAGCTCTCATTTTTAATGGTTTTTGTGTCATTTCAAACCGCAAAATTTGTGCTTTGCCTAATGTTCCTCATTTGATACGTGTCTCTTACATTGGTTTTTTAGTCATTTTCATACTCTCTTTCTAGTCGGCCTTTTTGATAGGTGAAATACCCATTTTCCCACTATAATAATATATAAAAACAAACTACCATTGAAATAATAATAATAATAATAATAATAATAATAATAATAATAATAATAATAATAATAATAGGGCAACGAACAAAAGGTAACCGAAAATCTGACAAAGTTGAGTATAATGCTGAAAAATGTGATTCAACAAAGAAAAATGGCAGAGTAGAGAAGAATTTGAAGAAGAAAGATAAGAGTGAGGTGAAATGTTTTAATTGTCATAAGTTAGGACATTAGTCTTATGAATGTCACACTGATAAAGGAAAGAACAAAAAGTTCCAAGGAAGATAGGCATACATGACGAGGGAAGATTCTGACTCTAAACCACTTATCTTAATGTTGACCACCAATGCAGAAGACTCAATTCTCAGGTTGAGTCTTGGTATCTAAATTTGGGATGTTCGCATCACATGACATCTCATAAGAAATCGCTGATAAACTTTGATACAACAAAGATAAGCAAAGTCAAGTTTCTTGATGATGATGAAGGTAGAAGGATCTTCAGATGTAGTCATTATAAGAAAGAATGGATCAAAGACGATTATCTTAGATATTTTGTTAGTGTAATCTCCTCAGTATTGGTTAGCTGGTGCAAAAGGGGTTCACAACGACAATGGGAAACTATGATAAGGTTGAACTGTTTGATGCTGGTAAAAATATAATTTTAAGTAAACTCTCCAAGAACATAATGTTTGAGGAAAATACAATGCCTATCTACAATAAATAATGATGATGATGATAAATGATTATGACACTCTAGGTTTGGCCATTTTGAACTTCAAGAACTTTTAAGAACTTAGTGCAAAGAAAATGGTGTTGTAACATCCCTAGGGAATATTACTTAAAAATAAATATTAAAAGAAATTAATTATATTAACAGACGTCTCGATAAAAATCCCAACACGGGAATATTCAATTTCATGAAAGCACGCGCCAAAATTTATATCATAATTAGTCAATGGTTACAAGTCCCCATTATTCGTGTCCATAATAAAACTTAAAATAATACATGTAAGAGGAAAAATCCTAGCTCTAATCCCTTGCTAGCCCTCACTCCGCCATCGGAACATCCTCAGCATCACTTGTATCAACATCTGCTCCCGTGCAACGAATTACACGATCATCGCCACACACAAACAGAAAGGGTGAGCTGAGAAAATAAAATAACAAACATATAAAGCACAAGATAAATCATATACCCATTTTATTCTTTATATATATTTCTTGGCCAAGACCTTAACCCCCAAGACTTATCAGTCTTCAAATCATACAATTGGTTAGCCTTGGACTTGGGAACATGATGCTCACACGAACCTGCCCGCTCGTGGTCCTGCCTCTACGAACCTCCCCGCTCGTAGTCCTGCTCTACGAACCTGCCCGCCCGTAGTCCAACACATGTGATCCACCAGCCCCCGTACCTCCCCGCACGTGGCATCTCTCAACGTGAGCACGGAACATATGAACCTACCTCGCTCGTATCCCCACGTGAGAGTAACTGAATATGAACCTCCCCGTTCATATCATCACATGTCAAACAACATCCATGAACCTACCCGCTCATGGCACAGCATCTCCCGATCCAAGCAAAGCATCTTTATAATTTCAAAACAACACACCAGAAAGCAAAGAACAGCATTTCCGCCTGGCTCGGCCCACGCGCCGCCAGGCAAAACTGTTCCAGACCGCCTGGCGCCAAAGACCTCTCAGCGTCACTGTTTCACCGCTACCGCCTGGCGGAGCACGTCTTGCCGTTAGGCGCCCCTCTGTACAGCGCTCTCTCTCACAAAGGCTATCGCCTGGCGGTCTGTAGTGGGCCGCCAGGCGCCATACCAGAAGCAGTCTGCAACTGATTTGACATACTCCCTAATTGATTCCAGACCAACACACTACCACAAGCCTCACTCTTCTCAATCCTCATGACTCAATGCAAAACTACACACTCATGCCTCAATCAAGTTAATCACCCTTTTCGCCTCGTTGGCACTTTCGTAGTAAACACATTACCTCTGAATCTTCCCTCTCAATCACTCTATAAAATTTATAATTTAACAATTTACTCCATCATTAACAAATGATCCAATTTATCTCAAACTGAGGTCGTTATACAGTACCTTACAACACCATACCAACCCAAGCTACATTGCCCCAAAATTTACTACTTCTATTCCTTTGGCCTAAAATTCATATTCGATAATCTTTATCTCACCCCGTATCTCATGATAACGCGCTAGCCCCTGCCTCCTCTTTATTCCATCAATAAGCCGATGTATTTCAACCCTGCAGCTGATTCATCATAGTTATACTCCCTACTTGCAACGCATGTTCGCTCAATTCTATCATGCTACGTTCACCTCCACCTTGGTTCCAATTCACTACACACATTAGTACCAATATATCGTTCCTACTATTTCGTCTATGATTTTCCAGTATTACTCACATACTAACACCCTCTCTTCATTTTACAATGTCAAGAATTATAGACAACCCAGGTGCCTTGTCACCGCCTGGCGGTAGGCTTACCACTGCCTGGCGGTAGGCTTACCACCGCCGGGCGGTGCATCAGAACCAGTCAAAGACTAGGTTTCTCTCCCTATCTGCGATCTTTTCCGCCATCACCAAGGTCCCGACCTATGTCTACGGCACTCAAATACGACAATACACATACTATGGCTCCACTTCAGTTTGTAAATCAATTCATACATGTTCTTAAGCTCTACCCTCATATGTACCATCATGAGCGACCCATCCCGATTGGGTCTAAATTCCACTATCATGCAATTCTAATCAGTTTTCATATCAACATCACACACAATAAAGTCAGCAAGTTGGAATTTCAGAAATTGCAAGGACTTTTCACCCCAACAACATCAAAATCAGTCAAGCACTACAAGCACTGTCACGCCGCCTGGCGGATATTCATCCCTGCCAGGCGATTTAAGTTAGCAGAAGCCACAACCACACATAAATTGATGAACTGCCTGGCGGCACATGCAAGCCCGCCAGGCGATTTCTGGGCAGAACCCAGAAAACGCAACAAAACGATACATTCAAGGCAAAATCCATACTCTTATGATCCTACAAGGTATATTATGATGAATGTAATAAAAGGCACGCGAAAACAACTCCCCTTACCTGGAATTCCTTGCTAAACCACGAATTCTTGATGTATCTCCAATCCAAAAAGCTTCCTTAACCCTCTCTTGCACGTTCACAATGTTTTACAGCCACTCCACCCTCTTACAATCAGTTTCTCCCTTCTGAAAACCTAATAATCGACCCTTACACCCACTGTGGTACTCTTTGCCTCTCCCACTAGCTTGTTCTCTCTTACTTATTACCCAAATTAAAGGTGCTAAATGCTAAAAACGAAAATACCTTAAGTATCCTAGCTAATGACTACTCATGAACCACTATTGAATGGTTTCCTACCCATTGGACTGCCTTCATCTGTAGCTAGGTTTTCTATGTCCCTTCAATACCATGCAACCCAAAATTGCCAAAAAGAAAATTAGTTTTGTTCTTAGCAAGGATTGAACCCACAACCAACCAATTAACAATTTAAGTACATAACCACTCAACCAATTCATATTTCATGATAACTCCTACAATTTTAGGAATTTATCATTACACTACACATTCAATATATAAACACACAAAAACACATAATTTAGATAACATCCAAGTGGCACACATAAGACTCGAACCCAAGCCCTCACACACAACCAAAGTACTCTCAACCACTTGAGCTAGTACTTTTCCACGTCATAGCTCCTCATATTTATTGCTTTAAATGTTCTCATTACCCGTCCTAATTAAATAATTAATTAAATAACTATTTAATTTTCCCGGGTCTTACATCAGAGTTGCCAAATATTATCCTGCCCGAGACAATTTATGAAATTTGTTTGGCTGGAAAGCAGACTAAAAATTCTTTTGGCTTAATTAGTAATTTAGTCCTCTATTTGGTTGGGTTTTTGTTGGTATCGCGCAGCAGAATGATTAACGTTTGGACAAAAACCAAGAGGGAGGAGAATTGGGTTCTTAATAAAAATTGTGCTTTTAAAATTCCCCTTTTAATATCAAAGATCAATTAAAATACTTTCCTTTATTTTAATAAACACAATAAAATAAAGAGAGTAGATAAGAGAAAATTGCACAAAATATTTATACTGGTTCGGATTAAAAGATCCTACGTCTAGTTGTTAATCTCTAAAAAACGAGATCAACTCAATCACTAAAATAAACAAAACTTACAATTAATGATAATAAAGATTAGGTTTAGAAAACACCTCTCTTGAATCACACAAGAGATGAAGACACCTCTCTTGAAATCCACAAGGGATGAAAACGCCTTCCTTGAATCACACAAGGAATGAACACCTCATTTGAATCACACAAAGGATGACTGACTTCTCCTAGCAACAACAACAACACTCAATCACTCAATATCTCACTTGATGAAAGTTATCGCTCTACCCACACTAGGTTTTTCAAAGCTTTCTCACAAAGAGTTCTCAAGTACTCAGACTTCTCTAACTTCTGTATTTGATAATGAAAGCCTACCACTCTATTTATAGAAGCCTATTTAGAAATTAGGTTAAGAATATGAAAAGTTAAGTCACAATTGCCATAAATAATCGATTATCATAAGTGATAATCGATTATCACATAAACTTTTCTAAAAACATTTTTCTCGTTGTGATAACCTATTATCAGTCAGGATAATCTATTGTCACCAGGTGATAATCGATTATCGTAGAGGCTTTTCTCAAAAATCAGTTTTAACTAAGATAATCGATTATCACTAAGAATAATCGATTATTCCAATGAGTTTTGCAAATAAATAAACTTCTCCTAGTGCTCTACTACTTGGGTTTTGCCTTTTGACTCTTGACATACTAATTTAACTATTTTAAATAACATACACATATTACAAGACCTAAATAACTAAACACCTAAGTGTTCAATGTATCTCTTGAATCGAAGCATTTTTTTAAGTCTTCAACATTTTTCAATGCATCATCATCAAGTCTTCCATACTTCTTCATAAGTCATCATCATTATCATAAAAACTTCTTATTGGAGGAAGATGTCCATCTTCTTCTTTTTGTCAACAATTTTTTCATTTTGATCCTCTTATTACTTTTGGATTCAATTTGATCATCCAATTTTTAAGGTTCAATTTGTTCCTTTTTGTTAAGTTAATGCTAACACGATGTCAGTATAGTCCATGTGTCATCTTGTGGAATTTTCATTTCTTTTATTTTATTTCTTTATTTTTCTTTAAAAAAACATAAACTACCACGTGTTAGGTCATGATCGTGTCACATGTTAATTTGTGAAGTTTTCTATTTTATTAAATTTTCTTTTATTTTCTTAAAAAATAAAAATAAACTGTCACGTGTCAGGTTAGTGTTGTGCCACATGCCAGCTTAACAATGATTGTTTTGAATTTAGTCCATCCATTTACAATTTTGATTCAATTTAGTCTCCCTATTTTTTAAAATGATCTAATTTTTTTTTTATTTTCAAGTTGAGGTCAAATTAATAATTAAGTTTAATTACAACTTATATATACATGTCAAAATAATATTTTATAATTTATACATCAAATTATTCCACATAAATATTAAAATTATTTTATTTTTTACAAGTGTAAAAAATTTCAAATGTAAAACAATTAAAAGACAAAAAATATAAGAAATAAAATAATATGAGTATCTTGAGAGTGATTTGATGTATAAATGATAACATATTATTTTAACATGATATGTAAGTTGTAATTAAGCTTAATTACTAATTTGGTCTCAAATTGGAAAGGATAAAATTTAATCATTTTAAACAGTAAAGGTGACTAAATTGAACCAAAATTTTAAATAAAGAGACTAAATTAGAAACAACCAATGATATATTAACATGTGGCAGGACCATAGTAACAATATTTATATTGTTTTAAATAAAAATAAAATTAAAAATTCCATAAATTAACATGTGACATGATACGTGACAATTTATGTTTTATATTAAATTAAAAAAATTCACAAAATGACATATGCCCATGTATGAAAACGACGTTAACGTCAACCATTTTTAAAATTAATAATAAAATTAAAAATTTCACAAATTGACACCATGTGACAATTTATGTTTTTTTATTAAATTAAAAATTTCATAAAATGACATATAACATGTATGGACACGGATGTCAACTTAACATAAATGACCAAATTGAACCATTTAAAAAAAATTAAAGGACCAAAATTGAACCTAAAAAATCAGTGGCGGATCTTGAGACAAAATTTAGGGGGTGCCAAAACAAAGGATTAAATATATGTTGTCTTTGAACTTTGACACCCAAATTAAAATTTGTTACGGTCCCAAATTTTAATACATTTCAATTCACAAACTTTACAAATAAATGTATATAATCCTTTTAAATCAATTGTGTTAAATTTTTCTTATGTATCAAACACTTTTTTAGTAGATATTAAAGTTGAGATTTGTTAGATAGTGTAAACAATGATAGGAGGACTAAAATAAATCAAACTAACACATTAGATGATCAAATTACTAATTAAGTCTAATAATCTATCTATAACAATATATAAAGGGGATTCTCCTTTTTGTGTCCACTTTTCAAAATACCGATTTTACCCTTTAAATATAATAATTTATTAAATTTTTAAAAATTGATCGTTACTTTTACAAACTTTTTATAAAATAAGATGTCTCTCTTCTTCTCTTCTTTATTTATCAATGATTGTTCTTTTATTTGTTATGATATATTTCACTTTATTTTTAATAAATATAATTTTAATATATATTAACTTAATAACATTATAATATTATCACCTACTAATATAATATCATGCATATTTAAAAAATACATACAAACAAGCGCGATAGCGCTTGTGTTACGCTAGTAATAATAAAAACAACAACAATAATAATAATAATAATAATAATAATAATAATTATAATAATAATAATAACAATAATAATACTAATGTCAATACTACAACAACGACAACAAAATGACGACCACAACGATAATAATAATAATAATAATAGCAATAATAATAATAATAATAATAAAAACAATAGTAATACTAATTATGCTAATAATAGTCGTACTAAAAAAATAATAATAGTTTTTATATCTATATTAAGAAAACTAATCTAATTATTATTATTTTAAAATAAAAAATTTATTTCAATAATTATATTTAAGTGTTATAATCATGTATAGTTAAAAATATAATTTATAAATAAAGAGTTTGATAATATTATAAAACTAAATAACTAATATATAAATAATATAATTTTAATATTGATTCTTTTATTTTAAAGTAATTTTTTATAAAGAAAATACAACTAATAATACCAATACTAAGAAAATGTAAATAATTGAAATATGATCCCTAATTAATAAATAAATGTAAAAAGTAGGTACAAACTAAGATCAAAGTGTGTATATTTTGAGATATGAATGATATCATAATAAAAAAAAATGAAGTTGATGTTAAAATTTCTAAATAAAAACATATAGACAACTTAAAATATTGAAATGGATTAAAGTCTGTACATTTTGAGATATAAATGATCCTATAATAAATAAAAGATATGAAGTTGATATTAAAATTTCTAAATAAAAACATATAGACAACTTAAAATATTGAAATATTGCCTAGTATAAAATAAAAATAATACGAGATTGATGTTGAAACTTGTAATAAAAGTAATACTAATAATAAAAATAATTCGTAATAGTAATATTAATAATAAAGGTAATAATAATAATACCAGTACAACTAATAACACTAATGTTATTGCTAATACAAATAATAATATATAATAATAATAATAATAATAATAATTATAATAAAAATAATAATAATAATTATAATAATATACTAATATTATTTGTAATACTAGTGCTAATCTTCATTTCTTCCTTCTTTTCCCATAAAAACTCAATCTTTAAAATATTTTTTCTTTTCCTTGACTTCTTATTATTTCTATTAAAGTTCTTTCCATAAACTTCGTCTTCTTATATTTATAAGTCCAATATCTTTAAGGTGTGTTTGAATGAGGCAATTCTAGAGGGTGATTCATTTATGATAGAGGACTATCCCTAGATTCCATACAAAAAGAACTTGAAGATGAACCTTTACAATTCAAAGGACCTATGACAAGGGCAAGGAACAAGAGATTAGAAAATCACATCTATTCAAGACTCTTGGTACTACAAGCAACTGCAAGTGAAAATTCAAAGGATATGAAGACCATGGCTTGGAGCACTCTTGAAGGATAGTTATTAGGAAATTAATTTATATTTTTTAACTTTAGATTTTCTTTTAGAAAATAAGTTATGTTTTTGGGCTTTGGGCTTTCTTTTATAAATTACTTTATGTTTTGGTTTGGGCCTTCTTGTAAGGTTCTTAGGTTTTCTTAAACTCATGTACCTATATATAGAGGTATCAAAAACTAACTATTGTAGGGACTTTTGGTCATATATTGAATTTGATTTTCATTAAAGAGAGGGTTCTCTTTGTTCTTGGCTTAGGCCTCTAGTTCTTATCAAAGATTAACATCGTTGTGGCGAATCTTCACTTGACTTATCAATCTGCTAGATTGTGGCGTCCTCCATCTCTGTCTTATTTCGCGTTCTTCTTTGATTTATTCGTGTCATGCCTCTTGAGGATTCAAATTCAGAAACGATCATACTCTTTCCTGAATAGGATCGTATCAATTTATTTGGAGAATTTGAAATTCTTTGCAATGAAATGCTTTGTTTGGATAGAGAAATTAAAAAATATTTCAAATGCATGCATTTTTTTGAAGTATTTCAATTAGCTAAATTAGAAGAAATTCAAATACCCTAAAAAAAGGTGGAATTTGAAATTCTTCTTACTCAACCTCACACTTTGGACTCAACCTCACACATTGGACTCAACCTCAAATGGATTCGGCAAACTCGACAACCATAACAGATTGGGTTGGCTAGATGATTCAAATAGATCGAACTGATCTAACGACACAAACGGGTCGAGTAGGCCCGACGACCCAAACGTGTCGAACGGGCCCGAAGACCCAGATGGGCCGAGCATGCCCAACGACCCAAACGAGTTAGGCGGGTCCGACGACCCAGACGAGTCAAGCGACCCAATGACCAAGATGGGCGAGCCCAACAACCTAGACAGACAGGGTGACTTGATGACTCATATGGGTCGGGCGGACTTGACAACTAAAATAGGTTGGTTAATCCAAACAACCCACATCGCCCAGGTAGGCCCGACGACCCACACCACCCAAGTAGGCCTGATGACCAAGATGTGTCGAGTTGGCCCAACAGCCCAGACAGACTGGACTGACCCTACGACATAAACTGGTCGGGCAGGCCCGAAGACCCAAACTGGACTGACGACTAAATCGAGCCGGGTGGGCTCGAAGACAGAGACGGGCTGAACCAAATACAATGCATTTCAATTTCTTAGTATTGTTGAAATGCTTCATCCAAACACAAGGTTAAGGAAAATACATTATTTTATTATCACTTATTATTCTTTGACAATAATATATAAAAATATCTCATAACCATATCTAAGAATATTTTTTAATTTGTAACAATGTATTATATAAAAATATCCAAAAATATCTCCTAATATCTAATAATTTTTTTAATTGAACAATTATTCATCAAATCTTTTTTCTTAAAAAAAACTTTCAAAATAAAATAAATTATTAGTTTATAACTAACAAAAAAAAACTCATATTTCCTGTCAATTTTGTTTTGAATATCTTTTTTAGGAAATACTTACAAATTTTGTTATGAAAAAAAATTTGCAAGAAATTGGTACCAATTTTCTTGCAAAATATTTTGTAAAAAAAACTTTTCGCAACAAAGTTTATAGGAAATACTTGCAAATTTTATAATTTTGTAGGAAATGATTACCCACAAAAGAATTACCTGCCAATTAAAATTCTTAGAAAAACTGGCAGAAAAAAATATTTTCTTGCAAATTTTTTTAACAAATTTGCATGAAAAATCCCACGTAATATGAGAATTTCTAGTAGTGTGTTTAATCTTTTAATTAAAATATTTAATCATATTTGTATATTTTTCTAATTATTAAAACTTCTAAGATCTCACAATAATTATTATACTAATATTACTATTAATAATATTATTAAAAAACTTTAAATATAATATATAATATTATAATCATAATAATAATATTAATACCAATAATATTAATATATAATAATAATAACAATTATACTACAAATACTAATATAAATGAATAGTAATAATGATAATAACAATATTATTATTATTAATATAAAAAATATTAATATATAATAATAAAATTATACAATAATAATGATGTTATTATTATATTATTAACATAATAATTATAATAGCAATAATAATATCAATAATACTAATATATATTAATAATATAATTATAAACATTATAATATAAGTATTATCAATAATATTAATATAAAATAATGATAATATTAATAATAATATACAATAAAAATAAAATAATAAAATAATAATATAGAAAATATTAATATACAATTAGAATTATAATAATAATATTATGAATAATATTAAAATATATAATAATCTATAACAATATATAAAGAGATTATATTTTTTGTGTCCATATTTCATAATACCAATTTTATCCTTTACAATATAATTATTTATTATTTTTTTAAAATTAATAGTTATTTATACTTATCATCTATAAAACTGTTTTTCTTTTTTTTTATTCATCAACAATTAATTTTTCTATTTATTTTACTTTATATAAATTTATTTTACATATTAACTTAATAACATTACATTGTTATCACCTATTAACATACGATCAATCAATATAATCAATCATTCATATCTCATCAATGTGTACATACATCAATGGAAAATGATATTTTAACCCATCTTTTTTGACCTGTTTTTAACCCAGTATTGTAATCACCGTTAGATCATCTATTTTGATTATTTTTAGTGATGTGATGTGATGATCTAATGGTGATTGAAGTAGTGGGTTAAAAGTGGGTCAAAAAAAGTGAGTTAAAATATCATTGTCCTACATCAATACAGACGAAATATGGCGCCTGGATGCTAGTATTAATATAAAAAATATTAACACCGAAGTTAATCTTCACTTCTTACTTAGTTCTCAATAAAAATTCAATCTTTAAAACATGAAAACTCCATCTTTAAAACATTTTTCCTTCTTCTTGACCTGTTACTGTTTCTACTAAAATTCTTGCCCTAGATGTTGTTCTCTCATATTTAGTTCTTTTATTTATAAACTTAATAACTTTAAGAAAAATACATTATTTTATTATTATTATTACTTATTATTATCTAAAAACGATATATAACAATATATAAAAATATCTTATAATATCTAACTAAAGATATCTTTAAATTTATAACAATATTTAATATATAATAATATTGAAAAATATCTCCTAATATCTAAGCATACTCAATTTTGTTTAGTTAAACAATTATTCATCAAATCTTATTTCATAGAAAACAAATCTACTAAATTAAAATAAGCCATTAGTTTATAACTAATAAACTATTTTACTTTTACTTAAAATATTTAATCATATTTATATACTTTTCTAATTCTTAAAATTTGTAGATCTCACAATAATAATTAAACTAATACTACTATTATCAATATTACTATAAATTAAAATAAATACTACTATCAATTAAAGAAAAATAACAATAATAATAACATTAATAAAAATATATAATAATAATAAAAAATATATTAATACTAATAATAATATAGTAAAATTAATACATAATAATGATATATAATAATATAAAAATATGATATTTATATTAATATTAATATTAATATTAATTATTAAGATAACATGATTTATTATTATTATTATTATTATTATTATTTATATTATTGTTATTATTATATTTATTATTATTACTATTAATATATATTATTATTATTATAATATAATCTATAACTATATATAAAAATGATTTCCTCTTTGTGTTCACATCTTGTTTTCTAGTTTTATACCCTTAATTATTATTTTAAAATGAGTTAAATATGGTTTTAGTCTTCCAACTTTCAGTAAAAATTGAAATTAATCTCTCTTGGAAACCTTGAATTAATTTAGCCTATCATCTTTAGAATTGTGTGAATTTAGTCTTGTAAATCATTTTTTTTTGTAAGTTTAGTTGACGTTTCAAATTCGTTTCTTAACTAACATGGAAGCGATAATCTATCAAACTGTGTAAACAAACTGAAGTACTATAATGAAATGTGTTTAAAACGTTAAATCAACCTAATAAAATTTGGTTAAAAGTGGTTAAAATGATTAAATGCACGCATTTACAGAGTTGAAGAACTAAATTGGTTGAAAGTTTCAAGAGAGACTAATTTCAATTTTCAGTATTACAAGTTGAAAGATCAAAAACATATTTAACCCTTTTAAAAATTAATTTTTTTTTATAAATAGTTTATTTTTAATCGTTATTCTAAAAACCTTTTTTGTGTACATATTTGATAATAATAACAGTAATAAATTTTTTAATATATAATAATAATATTATTAATTATTAATATAAAAATATAATAATATTAATAATAATATAATAATATTAATATATAATAATTGTAATAATAATAATATCAATAATATTAATTTATAATAATAGTAATGTGTAATGATAATATTATTAATAATAATATACAATAATAATAAGAACTAATATTATATATTAATAATGAAAATAATATTAATATATAATAATAAAAATAGTAATAATAATTTTATCCGATATTTTTGAATTATAAATTTATTTAACTATATAGAAATATCAGCATGGAATACCTATCAAATATTTTTAAAATTGATTACATCTTTTTAAATTTTTTAAATGATTATGATTATTATAAAGACTAGCTGTTGTGTCTGTGTATGCATTTTTTAAATATGTGATATTATATTAGTAGGTGATGATAATGTAAAGTTTTAAAATTAATATATAAAATAAAATTATATTTATTAAAAATCAAATGAAATATATCAGAAAAAGATAAGATAAATAGAGAAAAAGAGAAGAAACAAAGATAAATGATCTTTTAAAAAAGTTTATAAAAATAACAGTCAATTTTTAAAAATTTAATAAATAATTATATTTTAAAGGGTAAAATTGATATTTGAAAATGCGGATACAAAAGATGAAATCTTTTCTATATATTATTATAGATAAATTATATTTATAATTATTTAAAAGATATTAAAAAAATATTAAAAGGATATTACATTATTAAAAAAGTTTGATCCGAAGCTTATCAAAATTTATATAAGAAGGCTTAGAGGACGTAAATAGGAGAAACCTGGTTAACTCTGTAAATCTGATTTTGTGTGAGAATGCAAGCTATCAAAGAAGAGCAAGAAAGATCGGAGTCTAAGATGAGAAGTAATGCTTACCGGTCAGAGGAAGCCTCCAAATTGCTGCGTCAGAAACAAACCCTTAATGTTAAAACCGAGGAAGATGAAATTCCAGGTTTTGTAGATGATGACGATGAAGATCTTCGTAAATCGTTAGAGAAAGCAAGAAGATTAGCTCTTAAAAAGTACGAGCAAGAAGGGGTATCTGGTCTTGGAGCTATTGCTTTGCTTGCTACCTCAAATCATACTAATGAGAGTGGAGAGTCACGACAAAACAAGGTGGTCTTCACAGAGATGGAAGAATTTGTCTGGGCTCTCCAAATTCATGAAGGTAATTCTGATTTATTTGTTGTGGTTTCCAATATAATGAATTTCATCCTACTTAGGCATGTTACTTTCTACTTTCCAGAAGCGCGTAAACAAGAAAGTGAAGATATTTTTATACATCATGATGATGAAGAAAAGACTAATGAAGTTCAAGAAACTAATGAAGATGAAGTACCCAATAAGGAAGACAAAGAAGAAATCGTTCCTGATGAAACTATTCACGAAGTTCCTGTAGGGAAAGGATTGTCGGGTGCTTTGAAACTGCTTAAAGAACGTGGAACACTCAATGAAAACATTGAATGGGGTGGCAGAAACATGGACAAGAAGAAAAGTAAATTGGGTGGAATATTAGATGATGACGAGAAGGAAACTCAGAAAAAAAGGGAGATTCGAATCGAAAGGACCGATGAATTTGGGAGAATTTTAACTCCTAAGGAAGCCTTTCGGATAATTTCTCATAAGTTCCACGGTAAAGGACCTGGAAAAATGAAGCGAGAGAAGCGTATGAAGCAATATCAAGAGGAATTGAAGATGAAGCAAATGAAGAGTTCCGATACACCATCACTGTCTGTGGAGAGAATGCGGGAAGCTCAAGCTCGTTTACAGACCCCGTATCTTGTTCTCAGTGGTCATGTTAAACCAGGGTATGTTTTCAATTTTCTGCAAACTAAAAATTCCTCAAGTTTTAATTTAAAAAACTGTTTGCATGAAATGAATTGAGAAACTTGGAGCATGCCATGTTGCAGTGTTATCCAGATTAACTACGAAGTTGAAACACTGTATGACAGTAGAATTGAAGTTCTTGTACTGAATAATGCAAGTGTTTGAATATACCAATGTATGTGACTGTTTGGTTTTTATTTTATTGGCAGACAAACTAGTGATCCAAAAAGTGGTTTTGCAACTGTTGAGAAGCATCTTCCTTGTGGCATGACACCTATGCTCGGCGATCGTAAGGTAATTCAGGGCGGCAATAAGAGGAAAACTGAGACATCAAACTCGGATAACCCAAAAAAGCCTAAATCATATTCCTTAGTATACTAATTCCTCTGTAAGCTTATAAGTTGGACCATAGCCATAGTGTTCGTCTATTCTGTTGTTGCTGACGGCTGAATATTTGCATTATAGTGTTAATTTTGTTAGTAAACTTGATTTTCTTGAAAGATTGTAGAAAATTAAAGGAGTTAGGCAATTTCACGACACACCGTTGAATTGTTTACCATTCTATGCGGTTCAGGATTAGCGATTCCTTTTGTACAAATAAGAGTTTATTTTCAATGTCTTAATTACAATTTTGGATTGTGGATTTCTCTTTAAATAGTCTAGAATTTATTTGTATTTTCTTAGCTAAAAAAAGTTGGTGCAACTTTTCACTTAATTTTTTATTCAAAAAATTGTTCACATCAAGTTCACTAAAATTTGTTCACGTCGAATTCACAATAACTTACCCTGTCTTTCCATGTTAATTTTATCAATTTCAATATGTTTGATATACATAATATTTGAATTACTTATAATTAAATATTTTTTATTTTTTAAATAGTTTGTTTGGATGAAGTAATCAAAATATCTTAGATTTCAATTTCATTATTTGGATAAAAAAATATAATATTTGAATTACTTATAATTAAATATTTTTTATTTTTTAAATAGTTTGTTTGGATGAAGTAATCAAAATATCTTAGATTTCAATTTCATTATTTGGATAAAAAAATTTAATATCTATTATAAGGTTAACACAATCTTATTATTGAGTCTGAGTTGAGTAATAAAAACTTACACCGAGATGAAAACATTAATTTTACATTTCAGATTATGTGAAATGTAACATCTCAAAATTTATACTACAATATTAATACGTTAACACCTAAAATTTTATGATAGATTACTTTTTATACATGTAGTATCTAATCTAATAAACTACAAACATATACATTTAAAGATTATAAATATTCAGGAGATCAAAAGTTGGTTAAATAATTATAAAATATTTTTTTTCAGTTATAGAAATATATATATATATATATATATATATAAAAAAAATAAATTTATATAAATATAAAATATATATTTTTATATATATATATATATATATATATATATATATATATATATATATATATATATATATATATATATATATATATCATTCTTGTTTTTATTTAAATAAAACAAAAACTAATAATTATTAACGTAAAGGCACATAACGCATGATGACATACAAAATTTACTGTGGTGATAAGGAAAAAGCAAAATATCATTCAAAAATAATCTATAAGCACTTAGACGAGAAACCATAATACAAACCTAGTTAAATCTATTACATATTAAAAAAAATATATTACCAAACTTATAATATTATCCATTTTCTTTGAAACGTGTGGATTCCATTTTTTTCAAAATAATAGTTATGATATTTTATTGGAAGTATCAATCGAAGTGTTTTCAAAATTTGGGTTAAATACTCCATTGGTTGAATGGTCAAGAAATTTAGAAAAGAGTGCAAATTTACCAAGTTTAAAAGATTTCTTATAACAATCCCTTAGGTTAAGGATACCATCATAGTATTTTTTTTTTCTAATTACCGTATGAGAATACTCTTTTTTTTTTTACATAATATTGATATTATGCATGTTGAAAGAATTGTGTTTCTCAATATTTAATATTTAGTCATGACATCAAATAGTGAACAAAGGATACTATGAAAAAAAAAAGTGACAGTAAATTATAAACTATAAACGTAAGGGTTTAGAATTAAAATTTTGTAGGAATGACGATGTTATTAAACCGAAGACACTATACATGCATTATTAAACAACAAAGACTAACTATTTGAATATTAAGCACTAAATGGTTAATTAAAATAAAAAAAATATATAAATTGTAATACAGGAGTTTTAAACTTCCCACATAGTCTCAGATCCTCTCATTGATTTCACGCTTTGTAAGAGTTACTGCATATAACTGATGCTCTTGATTTAGCTCCATCTCTTGTTCCAATCGATCTTCTTTTATGTTTTTTTGTCTCGATCAGATTTCTTTTAATACTTTTTTATCTTGATTAATTTTTTTTACATCTCAATCGTGTTTTTTTTTTTCTTGACTTTTCTTCTGATTATATTTATTTTAGCACAAAAATATTATGTTAACATCTAATTTTAATAAATAAATTATTAATTTAGAAATCAATTATAATTTTTTATTTATAATAATAACTATTTTAATAATAAATGTTTTTAATTTTATAAATTAATATTTAAATTAATTATTATAATGATTAATAAACTTTTATCGTTAAAATGAGTTGTTAATGAGATTTTTTTTATAATTTTTTCTCTATTTTTATCATGTTTATCTATTTATTTATTTATTTATTCAATTTATTGTTCCTACGATACCCTCGATCATGTGAAAATTATATGAATAGAATAAATCCTTTGCAAATTATAAATGGATATATAAAATTCTTATCTTTATCTTTTGCTAACAATGATTAAACCTAGGCCAAACATTACCTTAATTTTGAGAGTACTATTATTTGAACAATTTTAACAACAAATTGTAACTCTTTTCTATTTATTTATTTTTAATTTGTCATTCATATAACTCATTACATTTTCTTATTTGCCTATTTCTTATTCAATTATAAAAACATTGTCATAATAAAGTTATCCTTAATTTAGTGGTTTGTTCTAGAATAACGAATATAACTTTGTCCGTTTGAAGAAACTTCATGATATATATCAAATCCGAGTAAAGTAAGTTGTCTCTTCCATATTTAATGTAAAAATGTCAACTTTAGTGTGCTAATCTATCATTTGAAAATATTGTTTGTCTCTAATATGACTCGAGTCAAGTCATTTAGTAAAGACACAAAATATAAAGAATTCCTACCATCAAATGTGAGTTAAGTCAACACGGATGACACTGCCAAAAAGGTTATGTTCTATTTGTTTTGTTTTTATTGCTTTGTTTTCACCATTCTACTTCACTGATGCACTATATTATTTTATATTGAATAAGTTTCTAGCACCTTTTACAAAGGTTTTACTAAAATTAGCATCTCTACTTTTTTCCAGTATTTTTAATGCTTAATATTTAATAAATATGTTAATTTTGTCGTGATAGTCACTATAGTTTTTTTATAGTTTTTTTAGGGTTAAATATATTTTTCGTCTCTTAATTTTTAGTGAATTTTGAAATTAATCAATTCTAAAACTTTGGACCAATTTAGTCTTTTATTTTTTGAAATATATGAATTTAGTCATTTTAATCAAATTTTGTTAAGTTTATTTGACATTTCAAGTGCATTTTATAATAGTATTCAACTTAACATTAAAGAAAAAATGTGTTAAACAATATAAACAACTCAAATACAATCGTGACATGCGTACGAAACATCAAATAAACCTAACAAAATTTAATTAAAAAGACTAAATTCACATATTTCGAAAGATGAATGACTAAATTGGTCTAAAATTTCGAGATTGACTAATTCCAAAATTCATTGAAAGTTAAGAAATCAAAAACATATTTAACTTTTTTTTTATAATAGTTTGCGACAAAATTTGTCATAATTTGCACAAATTTTATGAAAAATAGTTTGCGACAACATTCAATCCTACCAGCAATTCTAACTTTCGATCTAGTTCTATATGTCTCGATTTTCGGTTCAGAATGATCTATTACAACCTTATTAGAATGATTATATATATTGGTACAATTAATTCAAGATCGATGAAATTAGTGTTAAGATGAAAATATATTTATTAAAGGTTTAAATACTTTTTTGGTCCTCATTTCGTAGTGTTTGTTGTGGATGGTCCTGATTTTGACATAATGTTTAAAATGGTCCTCATTTTCGCAATTCATGTCTTATTTGATCCTTTTCTGTAATTTAAATCATTAACGGAGCACTGTACAGGTACAGGTGACACGGTTTGTATTATATGGCTAATTAACGTTAATTCTTCAATTTAGGGGAAATTTTGCAATTAGGGAAATTTCTTCATCTTCATCTTTCTTGAGCTCGGATTTGTAGAGGAAGCAGCTAATACTTGACATTTCATCATTGGATTGCAGAGGTATAGCAATAAGGTATCTGTAAGCATCAATATTTAACTCTTTAATTGTTAACATCACTCTTTTCCCAAATTGCTGGGTGTGTGCTCCTAGCAGTCTTCCACATGAGTATCTTTAATTTTTGGCCAGAGAATCTTTTTCTAAAATTTGCATATAGATGCCTCATGCAAAATATTAACTGCAACTGCAATCCAATAATGAAATGACAAGTGTTAGATGCTTCCTCGAGCTCAAGAAAGACGAAGATGAAGAAATTTCCCTAATTGCAAAATTCCCCCCTAATTGCAAAATTCCCCCCTAAATTGTAAAATTAACGTTAATTAGCCATATGTACTGTACACGTAACACACCCTAATACAAACCGTGCCACCTGTACAATGCTCCGTTAATGATTTAAACGACGTTACAGAAAAGAACCAAATAAAACATGAATTGCGAAAATGAGGACCATTTTAAACCTTCTGAGTACCGTTTTAAACATTCTGTCAAAATGAGGACCATCCACAACAAACACTACGAAAATGAGGATAAAAAAGTATTTAAGCCTTTATTAAACGTTGAATTTAAAGAATATTGAACTTCTTTTTCGGACATATGAATTTTATTTAACCAATTTTAGGGGTACAAAATATTTATTTACCTCTAAATTTTTCTCTTTCCAGTCTCTGTTTATTAAAATCTAGAAGTTATCGATATTTTTAATCCATGTTCTACACGAGGAATTAAAGCAAGTCCAAGTCTTTGAGCTTTTCTTAAGGTAGAAGTCTTTCAAGTTATATATACATTTGACATACAAAGTGGAAGGATATATATACCTTTAAGATAAAAAAAGGTCTTTAGTTCATATTGAATTGAAAATTTACACATGTCTTCACTCGTTATCCAAACAAGTCTTCAAAATGAAAAGTAGCAACCACCATTGTTCACATGATGTTTTCTAGAATAAAGTGTCACCATGAATTAATTACTCTGATGAAGAAGTGCGATCTACTTTTGATAGAAAAATAATGGGTCATTCTAAATGAAAAAGAAGAAATATAATTGGTTGTAATCATATTGTTGCTTACAATTTCTTTAAATTTAAAATATTTTTTTCTCAAATTTAAAACTGCTACGTACTTAAAAAAATTGTTATAGTCTTTCTATTCCATTTTTTTTAAATAAGTTCATGGTACGTTATTAGATCAAGATTTTATTAAAAAACATTGAGAGGGTCTAATTGAATCTATGATAAAATAAAAAAAATAGAAATTAGTTTACGAAATAAAAAAATATTAATTATTAAAATAGTTATTATTAATTTATATTTGGTTGTTAAATTAGTCACTATTTAATTAGAGACTAATTTAGAAATCAATTTTTTTGGCAGAAAATTTTTAGTAGCTAATGTTTAATCACCAATTTATTTGGTAGGTAAAATTTTGATAGTTAAATTTATAAATCAATTTAAAGATGAATTATAACTTTTTTAATTTATAATAGTGACTATTTTAATAACTAATAACTTTTTACTTATAAATTGATATCTAAATTGGTCGTTACAGTGATTAACATCTTTTAGTTATTAAAATTATTATTAATGACAATTTTTCTTTGTAATGATATATAAAATATGAAAGTTCACTTATACCAAACATAAATTTTAAACAATATTTAATTACGTATTTGGATAAAGGGATAT
>Ga0214542_1002372_pt1 | contig 38939 bp, 23 predicted proteins | sample CNSS1metaG_FD_160096 | JGI IMG/M metagenome (GOLD analysis project Ga0214542, IMG submission 160096) | Root nodule microbial communities from cowpea collected in UCLA plant growth center, Los Angeles, California, USA - CNSS1 | ecosystem: Host-associated > Plants > Roots > Nodule | place: USA... | reverse complement strand
TCTCTTATTTTCTCCGTACATTTTATTTTATTTTTTATAAATATACTTTTATTTTGTTTATTAAATTAATAACATTACAATATCATCAATTATTAATATAATTCAAAAAATGCGTACACACAGGCGCTTTTACACTAGTATATTTTATATTTGTTCCCGTGTCATTTTAATCGAGATGGGCCTAGGAGAGGAAAGAAAAAACCCAAAAAGTCACCTCGAACGACAACAAACAGCGACCCAAAGGTTTGATGAACATGTTTGTGTCCACTCATAACAGCGCAAACTGTGTTAAATGTAAATTTGCATGGCATCGAAAACGTACTTCATCCACTTCCATAGTTGCAAGATGAATCACTTTACATTCAGATATTATTTCAAGAGAAGAATAAATATTTTCTTAGATTGAAATTATTAGAAGTGGTTATGAATAAAGTTGGATCTGTCATCTGTGTGGGTAAACTATCAAATCTTTCCCTTTTGAAGGTGGCAGCAATGGAAAAAAGAAAAGAAAAGATGAGTTTGCTTTGCATCCAACTATGTACCCTCTGTCATTCTATATTCTTCCTTGTACTTTTTAGGCCTTCAAGGTTTCTTCCCATTACTTTCGTTGTCTTGTCCTTCATCTCTGCTTTTTGAAGCATCATCATTATCCTTCTCAATAATGTTCCTCTCACTACAGGTGTACTTGTCGTTGCTGTACACACTTTTATCATCCTCTGTTGCCCTACACGTCACAACAACCTCAATTTCTTCTAATTCTGGAGTAGTTTCTAAGTCACTCACTCTTTCCATTTCCTTGCTCTTACCCCACAGCACCATGTACAATCCCATCACAATTAGCACTGCTCCTATCACACTAATTAAACATGTTTCAGTAAACTAATAACTTAATCATCATTATGGAATAATGTTAATTGAGGTGCATTAGATTTGGTACATACCTTCCTACGTATAGATTCTCATCCAACATCAAGGAACCAGCAATGGCCACTAGCACTAGCAGAAGAGGATTGAAAACAGATGCAAACAATGGACCCCTCATTCTCACACACCATGCTATCACAACAACCATTATTCCAGAAGCCACAATTCCCTGCAAAAACACCAATATATTAATTTTACTTCACAAAACTAATACGCTAATTAATTGTTAAGTGTGTATCTAGAATACCGAATATGCTGCAGCTAGAAGCCTAATGCTCCAACCCAATCTCCATTGGCTCCAATCCTTCTCAATGCACAGGGCAAAAACAGTGGCTTGAATTGCCCCCATTATTGACATCAAAGCTGTACTTGAGTGATGGCCTGGGAACTCTTTACTCATCTCAGCCTGAAGTATCATATATATAGTAATCAATTATATATAAACACAACACTGTCACTAATCAGACAAATTAGTTTCAGTAATTAATGCTTAAGCTTAAGCTAACCTGAATAATGAGCCATAATGCAAAACATAAGCAGCTTCCAAGACCACAAAAAACTCCCAGCAATTTACTTCCAGAGTCACCATTTAGTGTTTCCGTGGTACCCTTTTTATGCAAAAGGTTAATGTGGAAGTTCCAAATGTTGATTTCTACACCTTTGAGAAAGGTCAACATCATTGCCCCGCCAACTCCGGTTATCGTTCCCAACACCTTAGCCTTACCAGCTACCCTTTGGAAATTTAATTTCTCGAAACTATGGAAATTCAAAAAGAATATGTTAATTTATCAGTGTCATCTGTGATACGAAGATTGAATATCTTAATATGTTGAAGAGTGATACGTACCCGCAAGTGACGGCCAAGATAAAAGTGACTGCAGGAATGAGGTTAAAAACAGCGGAAGCAAATGTTGCTGAAATCAATTTCAAGGACTCGAAATAAAGGTTTTGGAATAGACTTCCCCTGTCACGTTATTGATTCATCATGTGAGAACATAAATAATGTCGAAAGCTTTACTCATGATACAGTTTATAATATTGTTAAACGAAATTGAGTGTACGTAATTACCCGAATAATCCACAGAAAAATGACTTCAAAATCACCCTCCAAGTCAGCGTTTGTAAGTTTTTCCTGCAAATTGGACACACTAAACATAGGAAGTATAGAAACATACGAAGCTCACGATAAACTATTGAATGATGCAAGATTATGAAAATGTCACGTAAAGATTGGCAAAGACATAAACATGCAATAATCTCAAACAATGGAAAAATTTGTGTATGGACCTTTCAAAAATAAGAGCAAGAGGAACTGTAGAAGCTGCTGCGAAAATGAGACGGTAGGCAGTGATTATTCTCACACTCATTCCATCATTTATGGCAAGTTTGTAGAGCACGTTCACGGAAGCAAATGCAATCTGCACCATCAACATCAGCAGGGCTGGTTTCAAGCCATGCACGACTTCCCCTATATCTCTCATTGCTCACACAGTGCAATCACTCACAGTCACCAACTGTTACACTAACACTTGAAGTAGATGTGTGTGTCTATGTGATCACAAGTAACTTGTGCAAAAGGGTTTGCGATTGAAGAACGTAGAAAGCGGTATGGAGTTATTTATGGCTGAAGCATGGGTTGTTTATATATAAAAAAATGGTGGGTGGAAAACACTGAGATCTGCAAATTCAAGGAAGCACCGCGAGTTAGTCAATTTGCTACATCAAGTGCATTTCATCGTGGTTTCATGGCGTTAAAGGTTAAGTCAAAAATTAATGTTTAATTTTGCAGGCATGTGTTAATGGTGTTTGCATGTACGTCAGATAGCACAGTTCACAGGATTATGTTGAGACATGGTGCTACGAGACTAGGAGCAGGGACATTCCACACTTGCCATATATTATTCAGAGTACCTTTTTCTGGTAATATATATTAATAGGACTTGGAAATTATTCACAGGAGATAAAAAGATAAAGGTGAGTGTCAAATGATATATAATTTTCCTTTTCTTTCAAGTGCTTAGTTCTTAAAGTTAGAATGTGACAAGTTAACACTCTCTGAAACTTATACTATACCATTCCATAACCCTATTTATTAATCTTTTATTCAATAATTTAATTTATATTTTATTTAAATGATTTAATTTAATACTTTATAATTATTATTTAGAGTTGTTAAATAAAACAAAAAGTAGATGGTCAAAATAATTTTTTCCTTACAACCATTCTAAACAGTTTTTTAAACATTTAGTCCAATTCAGATTAACTTCTTGATTTCTACTTTTTGGATTCGTAGTAATATGTTTGAACAAGAGTAAAATCGCAACGCGACTATATATATAATCAAGAGCAAAAATTACATGCATATATTTAAATGTTTTTGGTGTTATTTTCTAAAAACAAAACTATTTGTTTGAGGGATTTCAATGTTACTTTTCAATCAAAATTAGAGTTTCATTATAAAAACTTTGATATAGAGTTTCATCTTAGAAATGAAATTGCATTTGATGTAAATATTTACTATGTGAATTATAAAAGTGAATTTTTAATTAATTAAAAATTGTTAAAATATCTAAAAGTACTTATATTTGTCTTAAAAGCAATTGCCGTATTGGTTACTACATGTGTCAGCATGGTCGTACTTATGTATAAAAAGAATACTTAACATTCTTGTTCACAAGTTAAAAAGATTAAAAAAATGTCTACAAAGTTAAAAAAATAAAAATAAAAGATAAACTTGTTAAATATATCTTTAATATATACCAATTATCACAACCATTGTTAAACTCAAATAAGTTATCAAACGATTAATAAATATTGCCGACTGGAAGTCAAATTTGCCAAATAATTTCTTATTAAAATTTAATTTGAAAGAGTTATAGAAAAGAATTTAGTACAAAGAAAATAAATAACATAACTTAGTGTCACATCTGTGTATATAGAACTACTTTTCCTTTTGGTGTAATACAACTACCACCAAATTATAGTGCATTCCCATTGTTTTGTTGATAACTTAGATTATTTATCATTAAATCCAACAACAAGCTCTTTTCATTGATGATTGCACAACATTATAGATCGAAAAGATATCATGGTTCTTTTTTAATTTTAGTATTAGGAAAAACAACACAGAGTTAAGGAATGATAAGTCTAATTTACATTAAAAAAATGAATTAAACTTATTTTTTAATTATTCTTGATGTAGAGATATGTGTTTTTTCATACATGTGATTCAATAACTTAATAATATATAGTATCAACATATCACACTGATATTATATTAAAAAATAAGTTTGGGTTTAATTTATCTTTACAAAATCAAATTTGTAATTGAGTTAATAAAAGGAGAAAAAAATATAAAAAAAGAAACTTGTCAAACTCAAAAAAGAATTAAAGGTTGAAACAAATTCCTGGGGCTCCACTACTGAGAATCTATTTAGTGTTAAAAGACAACTCCATCTTCGTATTCAACGACCTACAAATTTGCTTGAAGTGGCAAGGGAGAAAAAAAATATTACAAGTAGTGCAGGCACATAGAAATGTTTTATTTTATAGTATTTATATAGAAAGTATTGGTACTTAATCACTGTTCTATGGAGCACCCAGATTCGTTAATTTAACCACTGTTCTAAAGTACCTTTTTACACATCTTTTCACAATACTATATTTGTTGTGTTCATGGAGTTATTTTGATGAGGAGAAAGCGTATTTTGATGTTGTAATGAGAAGTGAGAGTTCAAAATTGAAACAACTACTTCCTCTGTTGTGTGAGTAATTGGTGATGAATAATGAATGTTCTTGACTACTCTCCATTCACCACAAACGCAGCCACCACTAAGATTCACCCTATATTTTTAGTCTTGGTTACTTTAACAGCTACCAATTAATGAATGTGTGTATGTTCCATAGTTTTCAAATAGTATATTATAAATAAAATAATTGTACTTAACATATTTTTAATTTAAAAATATTCAATTCATATTCTTGGATTTTTAATGGGTAAGTCAAGTTTTATCGTGACAAAATATGTTTGTCCCACCCATTTATCTCAATACATTTTTCCTTATCTTAATTTTTGTTGGGTTTTTATCATACAAGACATAAGTTTAGTGTTTATGTTTTTTTTTCTTATATATTATTCAACTTCCATTTCTATTTAATGTATGACTTTTAACTTGTATTAAGTTGAATTTTTTTCTTGAATTTTTACCGCAATGGATGGAACATGGTTCTCATAACCCTAACACGCGTAGGGTTGAATGAAGCGAAATCAGCGTGTATTTGAAAGAGAGTTTCCATTTGGGCCTGGACCGCTATGTTGTCTGCACCCCTTTTCCTCTTCACACTTCAAAGACAGCAACACCAACGTCCTATATAAATATTCTTTATCTTAATTATATTTTAAAATTATAAAAAAAATGTAAGCTACTTTTACATGTAATTGTACATCATAAATCATTTTTAACTATTATTATTTTTATATTTTCTTAAAAAATATAAAAGCACATAATACCTATTTTTCATTAATATTTTATAAAATGAATATATTATCTGAAAAAAAGAAAACAATTAAAAATATTTTTTAATATTTTTCATTTGTATTTTATCATTAATTTTAAATTTAAGTTTCAAAAAGATAAACTAATTTTAATATTAATTAAAAGTTATAGGGATAAAAATCATATTTAACAAAAAAAATAAATAAAACATAGTAATAGTCGATGTTGAGGAGTTCGGAGAGGTGAGTGTTTTTTCCTCTCAGGAAGAGAGGGAAGAACCTTATTTTATTGGGAATCGTATAATTATAAAAAAATGTTTTAGTATTAAAATATATATTATTAACTTATAATTACCAAAAAAGTGTATGGACTTTACAAGTATAATCAGGAAATTGGATATAGTTAATGAAGTGTTAATTATAAATCGAGTTAATTACAATTGATTAATAATTAAAGATAATGATACTATGACTCTTATTTATTGACTTTCATTTTTTACTTTTTGACGTGACTTAGTGTGGATAATTGATTAATGTATTACTATCTTTTTTTTTGAACCATTTAAGGACTCACACTAAATTACATCAAAGAGTAAAGAATGAAAGTAAAAAAAAAAATGGAGTCAAAATATAATTTTTCAATAATTAATTAGTGTTCAAACACACTTAGAGAAGTGAACTCAATAAATAGAGAATTTCTTGAAAAAAATATTGTGTAGGAATGTGTAGGAGATTAATTAATGAGTATATAGTGGGAATGTTATTCATTGCCAAAAGATGCGATGGTGGAAGAAGGTATTTGGCACGTTTTGAAGGGTATCCAATCTACTTTCTGCCTCTCTTTTTTCTTTCTATTTTTGTTGGGTTTTACCAATCTTTTCAAACTCTTCAAAGATAAAACTCAGCATGAAAGCATGCATGGATGATTGGAGTAGGTTGTAGGTGGCAAGTGATCACTAAACACTTTGAGCAAAAAAAAAAGTGATTGCTTCTAATGGAAGAGGCTAAGTTTTGCTTTTGTGGGTGAAGTTGGTGGAAAATTCAGTCCATTTTCACGAGGGCTAGTGCATTCTCACCCAAAGAAGAAAGTGCACGTCAAGGACCATGCACTAATAACTTTGCTATATATATCAAAGGAAACTTGCCCCATAGTTAATGCATTTCTAAAAACCCTTTACACTATCCTCACGTTAAATACTTCAATTCAACTCTACTGAGAGGGTACGAAAGATTAAAGATTTTCTTTTTCAGCAATGAAAGTTGTACAAGATTGAAGATATAAAAAAAGTTTTAAAAGTTTTGTCTCTCTTTAGTTTATTCAGAAACAAAATAATGGAATCCTGCGACCCCCACTAACCTAACTCTCATCCTTTTTCTGCTACTTTACATGTGTTCTTTGGCTTGGGTGTGCACTATTTGTGGTTTAACCAAGTAGCATGAAACATCAAAAATGACATTTGCTTCTCCTTTTAGATCCCAACCTACATCAACTTCAAAGTTACAATCTCAAACAATTGTCCAAGAAACACGCTTAAAAGTATTTTAAAAGGAAAATGATTTTTTGACTACTAAATTTTAATAATTTTTTTTATAATCTTAAGTGTCATCATCTAAGTAATTTTTATTTTTATTTTTTATTTTTAATATTTTAAAATTACTTAGAAGATCACACTTCATGTTATGAGATAAAGTGATTAAAATTTAGTAGTTAAAATATCATTATCCACCTTTTCCGAGCACATTCACCCTATTAATCAAGAAATGATATATTAATAATATATATAATTATTTGATAATTTTTTATTTGTCGTTAATAATATATATATAAAAAGTTGTAAAAACACAGGATGTTTTATCTAACCAACACCAAAATCTATTGGCTTTGTAAGATTGTATTCTGGTTCTTGAATTACGCACGCTCGTCATCTTTTTACCAAAGAACTTTTGCCTTAAAAAATGATAAAAATGGAATGGATCTGGCGAATCACTGAAAACAAGTTACACAGTTTCCCAGCCACACAAACCCACTCAAAATATTAAAATAAAATATTTTACGTGGCACGCACTTGAAGTTCAAATATGTGTATGTATGAAATAGTAATTTAGATAATATTCAATTCAACAATTCGCATCAGAGGAGAGAATAAAGTTTATGGTTTAGGTTTTTTTAAGAAAAAAAAATGGTTTTATTAACATTAAAATAAAAACCATTCATTCAAATAGCTTGAACCGAACTAATACAGTTCCATACCAAATTACAGGTTCAAATAACAAAAGAGCGTATGAAAATATTCTGATTTGATAATTCATATTTGAGATTCATGCAGCTGATGTTGACTTCCACTGCACACACTAGACTTTCACCGGAGAAGCTCCTTGTCCACTTATTAGTCTCATTTTCTTTTTCAAATGATTTATTCTGTTATCATACTCCCACAAAAATATCTATTTTTCCCAACTTTATCTTTCTTTGCTAAAAATACTGTTTAATCTATTTTTTAAAAAAAAATATAATATCTATAACATATATTTTTAAGTGAATTTTTCATTTTTTTATAAGAAAAAATTTTAAAACAAATTTACGCCAAGATATATTCATCTCATTCGTGAAATAATTTGTCCTAAAAAGTTTATAAAGATTTTAGAAGTGAATTTTAAGCCTAATTCAACCCCACAAAACTAGCTTGTAAGGTGAGGTTTGCATCTCATTTATATATTATGAATTGACCTTATCTCTAGTCGACGTGGGACTTCCAACAAGATAGAATTAATATTATTGGTTTCGCCATTTTTTTTAATTAATATTATTCACTCGTTTTATGGTTTTTACAAAAATATACTTTAAATGATTAATCAAACTTAATAGATTTGTATTCGTTTTTTATAAATGCAATTAGGAATGACATTGAAAAAGAATTAATACAATAATGTGTTGTTTAGTTATTTTTATACGGCTTAAATATACTTCTATTTCTTTCAATTGAGAAATTATATTTTTTATTTAATTAAAAAATTCTAATCCTTTGATTTGGATAAATGTTATTTTTAATTTTTGATATTAATAATATAGGGAATAATAGTCTACCCAACATCATATCATAATGTCATCTAATTTGAAAAAAATAAAAATAAAATTACCCAAAATCAAATAATTAAAACCTCAGACTTTATACTATCATGCATACACTAAAGTTTTATTGATGGCATATAGGTACAAAATTAAATAACTAATAAAGATAAAATATATTAAACATGTCTTACTAGAAATTAATACCATATTCATTTTTAACTATATCTGACAACACAAATTTCATTATAAGTTATAATGTTTAATATTATTATCTATTGCAACATATCATACATTAATTCAACCATAATTATCCTATAATTAAAATCACAATATTTATGTCCAAAACATAAACAAAAACAATAAAAAAAGAGCTAGCATAGTAAAATTTGCTTAGAAAATTTAATAAAAATATTTCTTAATTGCTTTCGGATTAAGATTTGCTTAGTGAATGAATTTATCAAATGCGCTAAACACATCAAAATATTATGGGCAGATCAAATCTAAAATTAATCATGAATCTATCTAGATAAGATCTGCTCAATAGAATTATGTCCAGTAAATATATTACACCAAATGATACACATAAAATTTAATTTCATTAGTACTACTAATGCCATTCAATTTGATCCTATCAAACTCAAATTTAAATATAAAATTAATAAAAAAAAAATCAAAGGGATAGATTACAAAGTGAATACGTAAAAGAAAGAAAAAAAGATAAAGAGGAAAGGAAAAAAAAGAAAGAAAAGGAATGGACCAGGCCCGAGGTAGTTACATTAACTTAAACACTTCTTATTAATTTTATATATATATATATATATATATATATATATATATATATATATATATATATATATTTAATTAATTAATTGTGAAGTCTCTAGATGTTTGTCTATTTTTTTTTATTTAAAATAAAAAAATCCCCAATTTTGGCATGTCGTATCCAAATATTAGCCTAAAATTATTTTTCAGCTGTTCGTGTTTACGAAGCCATTAAAACACAACTTTGGCGGACTCGAAGAATCATCTTTAATTACACGGCATATAAATTTCTTTAGCTAATTTAAAGGTTTTATTTGAAAGAACACATTAATTTCATGTAATTTAATCAGACTAATATTTATTCTTAATAATGACCACTCTCTTTACAATCCAGTGTGATCTTCAGTCAAAGAAAAAACATTTATTTCTTTTTCAAAGTATTAATTAAATTTAAAATAATATAAAAAATTAAGATGATTAAAAAAATTAACAAAGATAAAAACATTTATAACAAGTTATTTAACTGTTACAAAATGATGACTAACAATTTTTTTTTTGTAGCAAAGCTATTAAAACACAACGTTGACATCTTCAAATCTTATCTTTAATTACACGAGAAGTGACAGCAAACTCTAAAAATGAATTCACAATAAAAACAACCGTATCTAGAAAAACAACTTTTAATGACCTCAATCAGTAGAAAAAACTCACGATAAAATTGTCCAAAAATTAGTACAAATTAAAAATTAGGGCAATAAGATTATTAATTATAAATAATTATTACAACAATTTATATTCTTATATTTATAAATCCAAATAATGTTCTTTATTAAGTTAAATAGTATTTTTATTACGAATTGGATTTTATGTCATAGAAAAAAAATGATATTATTGTTTTTTGGTGTTATAAAAACCAGAAAAAGGAGTGTGGAAAATAATTGAGCACCACTTATTTTTGTGGAATCTACAGTGCACTGACTCTGCCTCTGTCCATAAATAACACTTCTCTCTTCTCTTTTCTGTGCAAGCCCAAGTGCATCACAACATAAATTATATATTGCGTCTCTCTCTTTTTCTTTCTTTCTTTCTTTCACTTTTCTTGTTTTCTTGGTACTTATCAAGACACTGCGATGGAGAAGTGGAACGTGGTGCATGCATTGAAACCAGTTCTGCTAATGGTGTTGGTGCAGGTTGCAAATGCTTGGGTCAATGTTCTCTACAAACTCGCACTTAACGATGGCATGAACTTGAGTATCATCGTTGCTTACCGCTATGTTTTTGCCACTGCTTTCATTTCTCCACTGGCTTTTCTTATTGAAAGGTTCTTCTTCCTCTTTCCTCATTCTTTCATTTTCTGATTCTGTCTGCAGATTTTTGTTAGCTACGATGTTGGAAATGATCAAAATGGAAAAGAATATTCTTTGTTTCGCAGTCAAATCGAAATTCAAGAATGGTTTTTTTTTTCCAACCAAACCACTTAAGAAGCCAAGAAAATGATTTGTGGGTGGGTCTTTTCATTTTGTTTGGTTACTATTTGGGATAAATTAAGAAGCAATAGCAATAGTGTATATGGTACCCACATGAAGAAATTAAGAAGATGACGATGAATAAAAAAATGAATATGGTGTTTGTTGCAGGAAGACGAGGAAGAAGATGACTTGGACGATACTTTTTCAGGCATTCGTATGCGGCTTAATTGGGTAGCTAATGTGTTCTTTATTCATATTCCATATATGCTCTTCCACGTAGAATCGTAACCTTCTCTTAACTCTTTCTGCTACTTCATTTCATTGGTTTTTCTTTTGTTTTTTCATCAACTTTTGAAAAGGAGTTGCTATACACGTTAAGATTCAACCATGCACACTAACACCCATTTTTCTCAAAAATCATTATATAATTCCAATCATTACATGCCCCATAGTTTTAATTAATTACTATAAGTAATAAATAACATTCAAGTTTCTCTATCTGTGCGAGTAATTTCTTATATTAATCTAAGCCTAATTATTAGAGTGTTTGTTTTGATTAATTAAGAAGTTAAGCAACATATTAATAACTTTTTAATTCTTTAACCCTTATGAAGGTGGTGATTATTGGTATTTATCAAATTATCCTCTTCAATTATACTTTTAAAGTTCAGCTGGGACCATCAATTATTATTGTTGCGAGATTTAAGTGCGAGAGATTTCTAGAGTTTCTTTAAATGGATAGATTTCTTTTGAACGAGGAGACATGGTATTTTTGCAGCTTTAAACTGAAGGCTATAAGAGGCCAAAACAAAGGAATAAGTTCTGAAATTAGTATGGAATATATGTACTGTACCACCCCAACATTTAACCCCATTTTAGCTTCATTCATCTTCAAAGTTTTACATGGCTTTTTTTTTTTTTTTCTATCAAATTCATGTTTCTTAAATATAATAATGGATCACTATATCTCCTAATTTATATGACTCTTTAAAAATTATATATAATATTATTTTATTTCAAATTTATAATATTATATTATTAAAAATAGTTGTCAAGCACGTACTTCACACAAAGTGAGTATCAAAATATTATTTTCCTTTTTAATTACTTAAGTCTATCTTTTCCTCTAAAAACAAAAGTTATCTGACCATTTTCTTCTCAAATGTTATTTCTTCCAGACATTATAAATTATTTTTGAAAAGTATTTTCAACTATTGAAGAAATTTAATACCGATAAAGTATGGATAATTTCATATAAAAACAAATTAAAACACCAATTCTAATTTAATATTAGGATAATGAGTTTGTAACTTTTTTTTTATATGCGGCTCGTCTTAATTTTTTTCACTAACATGAATCTTTAACTAACATTGGAATTCCTACAAACTTGAGAATAAGAACTAATAATCGAGGAGAATAATATCAATCCACCTTTTCTCATTCGTTTGTTATATTAAAATATATATTCAGTTGAAAAACATGACTAACATATTAATATATTAATTGTTAACTGATTTTTTTATTTATTTATAGGTGGATGTTCAAAATATGAATATTACATTTTCATTGTGTTCTTAGTCAGTGGTGTGTTATTCTGTGTGTATTATATTTGTGTAGCAATTGATGAATATGTAGAATACTTGTGATGATTTATACGCAGTGGAGCATTGCCTCAAAACCTAAACATGGAAGCAATCGCTCTAACTTCAGTAACGTTCACTACTGCCATATCCAATCTCATCCCAGCCCTCACCTTCATCATATCCCTTTCTTTCGGGTAAGAAGCTTTGCATGTAAAAGCACCCATGAATATTTTCAGATTGTAGTCGTTTTAACTTTTGATTAAAATGAAAGTCCAATATAATATGTTTGTGTTTTTGGTTGAATGTGTTGAGATTGGAGAGATTGAATTTAAGAACAGGAGCAGGGAAAGCGAAGATAATTGGAACGATAACAGGAATTAGTGGAGCAATGATTCTAACTTTCGTGAAAGGCCCAGAAGTTCAGATGCTGTCGTTCCACATAAATCTTTTCAACCATCCAAACGGCAATGTCGTACATCCACACGCTACTTCTGGCGTTATGACCATATTCGGTGCACTCGCGTCTGTCGCAAGCAACGTCTCTTATGCACTATGGCTTATCATTCAGGTCGGTTTCATTAGCGTTCTAGCCAATGACGTTTAGGTGTTTGAAGAATTGTTTATATGAACATGGTTTTGGTTTTGATGAGTAATCTTATAGCGCAGGCAAAAATGAGTGAAAGATACCCTTGTCCGTATTCAAGCACAGCCTTAATGTCCCTAATGGGGGCACTGTTATCCGTTTCTTATGCATTTTGTGTTGAAAGGGATTTGAATGAGTGGAGATTGGGTTGGAATATCAGACTCTTCACTGTAGCTTATGCGGTATGTATTCTATCCTTCCTATTCATTATTTTTTTTATGTTTATTTCTATTTGGACTCATATATACTAACTCCATGTCTTCGTCATTGACTATCATGTTCTGTCACTGAATATACTACTATAATTGACTAATTGAGGCCATATACTTAGGTTTTTCATGTGTGAATTATTGATGCAGGGTATAGTGGTTTCTGGAGTGATGGTGGCTGTGATTTCGTGGTGTGTACGCGCCAGAGGTCCATTGTTTGTTTCTATTTTTAGCCCTCTTATGCTTGTGGTTGTGGCATTTGCTGGATCCACTATTTTGGACGAGAAGTTATACCTTGGCAGGTAAATATATATTTAATGCTTGTCGTTGTCTCATCTTTGCAATAATTAATGCTTATGTAATGCTCCAATACACATACGTATACCCTTACAAAATAAATTTTATACAACTATAGTTGTGTTACATATGGTTAACATCGAAGCTATTTTCTCTGCTAAGTGACATATCCCCTCACTCATCAACTTACAATAAAGTATTTGGCCTATCCTCCAAAAAAGGAAAAACCACACAGCTATTTGGTGTTTGGGTGGGATGTAGAGTTGGATCATGGTAAAGTAGTTTTTATTTTATGTATACCATCTCTGGTTGATACAATGGGGGATTTTTTTTTTTTTTTTGTTGAAATTTGCTGGCACATAGATGGTAATGGAAGCCTTTAACTATTTAGTTTTTGTTGATTTCAGCATAATTGGATCGGTGATGATTATTTGCGGATTATACGTGGTTTTGTGGGGCAAAAGCAAAGAGATGATGAAGAAAGCGGTTTCATCAGAAAGCACCCATAAATTAGACACAGTTGAAATAATGGTCAAACCTGCAGTAGAAAAAAAGAGCAACAATAGCAATAGCCAGGCGAATGAAGTAATTGCGGTTGGAGTAAATGGAGAGAAGTAATATGTCAGAAGACCTAAACATGCCAAGTAATGTAGATAGCTTGCCATTCTTTTCTAATTGCCCCCAACATGCTATGGGAATTTTTTGTAGGGTTGGAGAAGGTGAGGCATGGCTAATTATAAATTCATTTCTCTTGTTTGTTCCTTCATTTTCTATATATACAGCATAACTTGAAAAATGGCTTAGCCTATTTGTAGTATCATTTTGATATTTTTCTTATGGTGTGTTTGGACGAGGTAAGAGGATAATTTATTTATTTGAAAATTTTGAATTTTTGAATTTATATTTTATTAACTTAAATTTAATTTATATTTTATTAGGTTGAATTTAATTAAAATTAAAATTTATATTATATTATATTATATTATATTATATTTTTTATAATTTAATTTAAGAATTTATAAAATATATACATTTTTTAAATATTCAGGATATGTGGGTATCCACGTAATTTATAGGATTTCAACGTAAATTTCCCAAATTGGTACAAAATTTTCCTTTCTTATGTACTCTACTCCTTTTCAAATCAAATGTCAAGTTGAATTAAAACACCATAAAAATGAAAAAAAAAAACATGGTTTTCTTGAAAAAACCAATTCCTGTAATAATTTATTAAATTGTTTTATTTATCTTTCTTGAAAAAAAACTATTATAATTTATGGATGGTACGATTAGAATTTGTCTCGTTGTAATTTATGGTATAAAAATTTCTAAATTAATATTTATTTAATTAACTACAAAAGTGCACAAGCAAAAAGAAGATTAAATAAAAGGCAACAATCAAAACATATTTAACCCAAAAATATATTTTTCATACCAAAAATTTTAATAACATCAATTTTCTTATTCTACCTTACTTTTTTTTTTGTGTTGTATTTTTTTTATCATGGATAAATATCGACAAAGTGTACTAAAATATCAAATTCGGATACGTGTCAAACATAAATACATGACACAAATCGAATCAATACATCATAGTCGGTGACACAACTGGTTATCGACTATGACCACAGATAACGACAAAGATTTCCTTATTTTCGATGATATACGGTGACAATACCCAATTTCATCTTGGTAACAACGATAAAAAAATAATAAAGAGTAAAATTGATGTAAAAGAAATGGAAATACAAGATAAAAAGATGGAAAAAAAATGTATAAATTTAAGAAAGAATATATATTTAGTTTTTGTTGTTATTTTATTTTTATCTTATCTTACTTTTTTTTTGTTTTATTATATTTTGCTTTGGTTTATACTTATTTTATTTTTTACTTTCACCGTTATTTTATTTTACTACTTGTATTTTCTTTTTCTTTCTCTTACGAGTTTAAAAAAAGGGAAGTGATACATTAAAAAAAAAAATTTGACAAATTTTGACAAACTACTAAATAAAGTAAAAAAGTACTATTTTTATTACTTCTTTTTAATTAAAAAATAAAAATAAAAAGTTAATCTACTTTAATCCTATCTATAGAAAGTTTGTAAACTTTGTTAAAATATTTTTTGTCAAAACCTTATTTTCCTTAAAAAAAATGCAACACAAAAGAAGAAGAAAAAAAGAAAGTAAGGTACAGTAAGTTGCTGTTATTAACATTTTTGGAGAAGCTAGTTCGCACATGATCCGCATAGGCGAAACTCCGACTCTTTTCTGTTTTTATTTGTGCTGGGTTGTCATGGGAGAATGAATTTGTGTGTGATTGGAAAGATGAAACGTGAATATTTGGCCCTGGCTCCGGTTTGGTGTGAACGGAGATTCTCTGTTTTTTTATTATTTTGGTGCAGATAGAGTATGAAGGTGATTATGGGTGTATGATAATGGTGAGGAGTTACAGTGATGCCTGCGGTGTTGATGAAAATGAATATAGAATGGGTCTGTGTCCGAGTATAAGTGGCTGATTCAAGGGTCAAAGTGTTGGCGGATTATGAACGATGGTGATGGAAAAAATGAAGAAGAAAAGTTTGATATTGGATGAAGGTATGAGTCTGTGCTTGAAGATGAAAGCCGAAAGGGATGGTGGCACTGGTTAGGACTGAGTGTGGGTGCTTAGTCGTTGGTAAAGAACAAGAGTGAAATATGATGCTGCTGTGAGTTAAAGATGAATGTTGTCAGGTTGCAGGAGAATGAAAATGGAGATGATTGGTTTCGACAAAGGTGAATGAATGAAAGAAGAAAAATGACGCACACAACAGATTCAATGAGCCAAATAAATGACACGCAATATACGACCACATTCTCAAGCACACAATTGCATCAGTTTAATCTTAAACATTCAAGCACTTGAGTATTCAGAGGAAGTACCTAAGTACCTACCTTGCAGTCTTTATCAGTTGGTGGCTTCACCTCTCACAGTTCTTTCCTCCTTGGCTCGCTCGTTTCTCTCCCTTTCTCAAGTGCTATTCTCCCGTTTTATATTCTTCTTCTGTAATCCTCTCTATTCAAGGTCTCTCCAGAGAGCATCGCCTTCTCCCTCTGTGTTGCCTTTTCCTGTGTGTTATCAAACTGTATTTTTGAAAGATTGTAAAATCCTCTCCCCGGGTGTTAGGAAATTGTCCTCCTTCAAACGGCTCTCTCCCTTTGTCATGCTAGTTTCCCATTATATGCCCTGTTTGAATTTTCTTGTCAATGATCAAAAGGTACGAGGCAAGTTATCTTCCAGCCACCCCAACATTTCTCTTTTGTCCAAGACCCAAAAGCACATAAGAAACAAAATTTGAACGTGCATTTGTTGCGCCAACAGGGAAAGAACGGGAAATGATACATTAACAAAAAAAATTTTGACAAATTTTGACAAACTACTAAATAAAGTAAAAAATACTATTTTTATTATTTTTTTTAATTAAAAAATAAAAAGTTAATCTACTTTAATCTTATTTATAAAAAGTCTGTAAACTTTGTCAACGTATTTTTTGTCAAAATCTCATTTTCCTTCAAAAAAAAAACGCAACACAAAAGAAGAAGAAAAAAGAAAAAGAAAAAAGAAAGTAAGGTACAGTAAGTTGATGTTATTAACATTTTTGAAGAAGCTAGTAACGTGCGCTCTATATTTGGTCTTTGGGAGAAAGGGTGGCCTCCTGTCTGAAGCAGAGAAAAATATTTCCTTGTTTGCGATCCAGAGAACGAAAAAGAGGGAAAGGAGAACCATTGGCACCATTAAAAAAAGTCTCCAGCAGGTACGCACTGCATCAACATAACTGGTTTTGAGAGCACTTGCATGAATAATATAACTGCTTTTGTGTTTAGATAGCTATGTGTTATCTGTATGCAAAAACATTCTCCATTCACCATTTTCTCTCCATTCACCTTCAACAACCTCAAATTCACCAAATAAAACAGAAAAAACAAACATTACTCACTGCTCCAACATTTTCACAACAAAGGGCAGAAACAACTGCCGCCGACATCGCAGGCGGCAAATCTGAGTTTCGAGCGGAGGAGCATGGCCGCACGACGGTGATAGTGCTCCACATGTAGTGGCTTAAGTTTGAGTTGAACATTATTTTTGCTTACACACGCGCATCATTAATTTTATAGTACCACATTTGGTCCGGATAAATAATAAAATAAAATTGAGTTAAGAAATAATTAGAAAGAAAAGAAAAAAAAATACAAAAAAGAACACAATACAAATATGTATATTTTTATTTTCACTTTTATCTTATTTTTTAACTTTATTTTATTTTGTTTTATTTTTATTTTATCTAATTTTAATTTTAATCTTTTTTTTCTTATTTTATTTTTTATTCTTTTATATATATATATATATATATATATATATATATATATATATATTTAAAATTAAAAATGAAAATCAACGACATTTGCACTGGTATCCTTTTCTGGTCTAATTTGTTATATAAACCACGCACTAAAGCGCACTGATATGAACCATGCACTAAGCTAGACATATTAATATACTATAAACTACACACTAAGGGGCACAAATTTAATTTACTATGAACCACGCACTAAAGCAGGCGAATTTAATCCGCTATGAACCATGCACTGAGGCGAACAAATTTAATCTGCTACAAATCTCAGAGGATGAATCACCGAATTTAATTCACTATAAATCACGCACTAAAGCACACAAGTTTAATCCACCATAACTCACACACCAATGCACAAATATTTAATCTGCTATAAATCACGCACTAAGGTGCACAAATTTAATCAACTACAAATCATATAGTAAAATGCAAAAATTTATACAGTCCATTTATACATCGCACAAACATTAAGAATTAAATATTATTATAGTCTCAATGTCAAAGGTCTTACAAACATAATACAAACATAAAATCTAACCTAGATGATAGTTTCAATGTCAAAGGTCTTACAAACATAATAGAAACATAACATTGCTGATACGGCCATGGATATCCAACATCCAATTACAACCGTCATGCAATGCTTGAAGTATGACAACTTTCTAATCTTTCCTTCTTTAATACCAAGTATCAGCAGAGCCAAAGTGGTAATTCCAACAATGACTATTGTTCTAGGTATAAAATTAACAAAGAAAATGGCTAGTATAAATGGTATTATACTACCAAAAAATACCCCACGGTTAATAATATCATAATTTTAAATAATTTATACTTATTTTGTCGTTGATTGTTGCTTTTTCTATTATTTTTACGTTTTTTACTAAGATATTCAACCATCGGAGTTAGGAGAGTTGTGGTTACTAAAGAAGTAGAACTGACTCTTGTCACATCATCATTTATGCTTCTACTAATAACCTGACTGGTTATGAGTGCACCAATCTGAGCAACCCCTTCCACCATTTTTCTCCAAAAGGCTTCTTTTACATCATTTCTTTTCTTGTTCTGTTGTACCTGTAAATATAAAATCAGATAAGTATTCCAATTAAGAATATAAAAATAAATAAAAAAATTAATTGTAAAAAGATATGTAACTTTGATGAACTTTTAATCATGTTCATGCATTTGCATACAGTGTTAGATTTTTCTGTTGAGATATGTCAAATATTGTATTAGTTATAATTTAAGCGTATATATATATATGATGTCCTATTCTTTGAAATAATATATTAGAATTATTCTTTACATCTTTTTTATATTTTCTCTGTTTTAAAAGCATTTCACAACATCAATGAAATTTATTTATCTGATTTTGCTGTTTTCTGGTTTAAATCTAGCTAGATTACCAATTTTCAGTTTGATAGAGTCTTTAATTGTGTTAATTCACTCATGCATAGATAGTTTTAAACCATTTTTCATGAAAAGGGTTTGGTTAAGATCAATTTTCAGAATTACACCCTAGTGAGACTCGAGCCATGATGAATTTATTCTTTGTATGATACAATCCTGTTTTCTAGTTTAACTAGAACTTGTAATGACTTAGTTGTCTTGGTTACAACTCTTGAAGTGATTTTAGGCCATTCTTGTTCTTTGGCTACTTCACCATACATATATACCTTGAATCATTTTATGATATAGTCTTGAAGCTTTTGCAACTTAAACTTACTAATTATTTTATGAACATGTTTCCAAAACAAGTAATAAAAATATATAATGAATATTTACGATTAAAAATGTTATTTAATTGTCATTGTCTAGTTTATAAGATAAAAATAAATTGCATTACTTACCCTTTGTAGACGCTGATTGATTTCTTCAAGGTACATTTCTTTCCACTCCAATTCTTCTCCTAGCCTTCCATGATCTATCATAAACTGCAAATTGAAGTAAATATTATAAAATGTATAATTTACAATAAAAATATATATAAATAATCATTTCAAGTCAGAAAAATATTTATATACTTGTAAGTTCTAATTTGTTTTTAATTTTGGATTTGAATCTTTAGAGAATATTTTCAAATCTGTTTATCGGTCCTTAGACCCCAAATTTATTTTTGCAGGGAAGAATATAAAAAACCGAATGCAATCTATATGTTTTTGTTTTTTTTTATAGATCTAGTTTGTGTTTATATATTTAATATAATTATTTTGATTGTTGTGTATCTATTATATCTTTTTTATTATGTAACAACTAAACATAAAGAAATAGGTAACAACTTTTCATAAAATATATTATTAACTTGTCATAATGTGTGATACTTACTTGTTCTAAGTGTTCATTAACACTCCCGTACATTCTCTTTATGTCATCAATTTGAACTTGAACTTCTTCTTTTTCTAACTCCACCTGCAAATTAAAAATATTAATAAAAAATATGATTTACAATAAATAAAATACATAAACACTGATTTCAATTCTAAGAAATATCTAAATATTTGCAATTACATTCAACTTAATATGAGTGATATTTCAATTAAAAATAGATGTGGAGCTGGAAATCAAGTAGCAGATCATCTGAGCCGTATAGAAAATTCAGTGGATCCTGATGAGTTTTTATATTCTGTTCTTATATTCAGTGGATCATCTTGATGGAGGCTAAAGCCACAAAAGCTAATGCCAAAGGAAATAATTAGTGATGAAGGATCCTATTTCTGTAATCAGGTTGTTGCTGCACTATTCAGCAAGTATGGATTAAAACATTAGAATATCCACTCCTTACCATGTACAAACAAATTGGATATATCCCTTGCTGTTGCAATTCATAGAAGTAGATTTTAGTATAATTTTAGCTTTAAAATTTACTGGTTTATTAACTTATTGATGAATTTGGTACATTTTGGTATTGATTTTCGGTTTTTCTTGTTATTCTGAGTTGCTAATATGTTTTTCAGCGTTGCTTTGTCATTTTAGACTTGCTTATATAGATTTTTAGTGTTTTTAGGTGAGTTCTTAGAAATTGCACCATTATACGTTCACTATTATGGTTTTGAACTAACCATGGATCAGTAGAAGTTAGTCTGAGTTGATTAGTTCTTAGTATATTGTTACATGATTCATTCATTCATTTTGAGCAGTTTGTACAAGATAAATGAGTTTGCAAATCAGATTTGACAAACTATTCCCTTTGTGAGACTTGTCCCTATTTTTCATTCTTTTGTGATTTCAGGCATGTAGGCTAGTGCTACAGAACTTGTGATGACTCTTTTTACATTGATTGGTTGGATTCATACTCTTGAAAGGACATAGACATAGGCCATTTTTTATGTTAGCCACTACCCAAATAAATAAAGACTACCCTGCACATAAATCCATTCCACTGACTTTGACAGGTTTCACTGGTTTGGTATTTTTCCAAGCCATTTGCATGCTCTCATGGGTTTTTAGACTACTAATTCTTAGTTTTTTTATATAGATTGAAGAAATCCAATGTAACAGTGCATTGGTATGCCACAAATACACACAGACAGAAAGAGTACCTCCACAAAACTGGTGCCCAACCAAGTGTATAGATATGATGACACCAGAAGAGGCATGAACAGGTGTCAAACCCAACGTTTCACACCTCAGAATCTTTGGCTCATTGTGTTATAAGCATGTGCCTGATCGGTTACCACGTGACTGGTGGATACAAGTTGCTTGATCCAGTTTCAAATTGATGAATCAGGCAGCTGGACCTGGAGAACCGCTAAAGAAGAATTGAGTACTTCCAAAGTGTTATTTGAAGATGAAAATCCAGTGGAACAAGAAGCACCTATTGTTGTTGATGGTGCTAGAAGATCAACTAGAGTTACACAACTCCCATCCCACCTTCGTGATTATGAGCTTTTTAATGACTCAGCTGTGTGGGCAGCTGAGTCAAACTGATGGAGAAGATGAGGGGAAAATACCACATTATTTTTGTTTACACATAGGTTAGTACCATGTTTCGTCCGGATAAATAATAAAATAAAATTCAGTTAAAAAATAATTAGGAAAAAAAATACAAAAAAACACAATACGAATATATATATTTTTATTTTCATTTTTATCTTATTTTATTTTTATTTTATTTTATTTTATTTTTATTTTATCTAATTTTAATTTTAATTTTTTTATTCTTTTATATATATATATATATATATATATATATGAAAAAGGAAAAATGAAAATAAAGACATGTGTATTGGTATCCTTTCCTGGTCTAATTTGTTATAAACTACGCACTAAAGCGCACTGATATGAACCATGCACTAAACTAGACACAGAGACAGATCAACCAAGGGACAGAGGGGTGTTGTAGCCCCCAACTTTTTTTGAAATTTTTTTATTTATGTTATATGAAAATTATTTTGTTTTTAATTTTTTAAATTATGTATAAGAAATTTGATTTTTTGAAAATTTTTAAATAATAAAAATATATACTGGGAATTGATAAGAATTAAAATAGGTACCTTTTTATTTATTTTATAAAATATAACATTTAATGCTAATAAATAATAAAGCATAAAATTAAATTTAATAAAAAATAAATAAATTTATTAAGATATTTTTTATTTTCTCTCACACTGTTTTTTGAGTTTCTCACATATTGTATCCACTTTAGACTTTTACTTGTTTTGTTTTCTTTTGTTTATGAAGAAAAAAGGAAGTTAGAACAAAAATTCATTATTTGTGCTCTCATTTTTGTATGCTTTCTTCTATTATTGAAGAAAAAAGTAATTCTTTTTTTCTCAATTAATAGTAAAATATTAGTTTAATAATTAATATTATTTTTTATCTTACGAGCATTTGGTATATTCATTTTTATAAATATAGAAGAAAAAAAAATGCACTAAATGTTTTTTAATAACTGGTTTTTAATTTTTTAATTGTGACTTGATTATCATATATATTTTTTATTAATTACATATCGCAATTTTTATTTAGATTATGATAAATTATCTTTTAGTATTTTTTTTTAAAACATAAGTATATTGATGAAGAAATGAAAGAATAAATTAATTATTTAAAAAGTGATAAAATGGAAGCTACAGTGAAGAAGAAAATAGAAAAAATCAATCTTTGACAAAAATAGGAAATCAATTACATCTACTTGATTGATTTTTTAATCCGTCTCGTCTTATTTTAACTCTTCTTGTTTCTACAACTATATCAAAAAGATAATTTTCTACAATAAAAATTATCAAAATAAGATTGCAAAATAAAATTGAAGATGAATTTTTTTGCTAACGATATGATTATTTACATTAAAAACAAAATATAACTAAAAATTTTAGTATTGATTCAATTATTATTGAGTTCAATAATCTTACGGATCCATAATTAAATATATAAATTTTAAGTGTATTTTGGCACTCCACAAATGTCGAGCAAGATCCACCACTGGCTAGACATATTTAATCTGTTATAAACTACACATTAAAGGCGCATAGATTTAATTTGCTATGAACCACGCACTAAGGCAGACGAATTTAATTCGCTATGAACCATGCACTGAGTCGCACAAATTTAATCTGTTACAAATCTCAGGATGAGTCACCGGATTTAATCCACTATAAACCACACACTAAAATACACAAATTTAATCCACCATAAATCACGCACCAGTGTACAAATATTTAATCGACTGTAAATCACATACTATGATGCACAAATATAATCAACTATAAATCACATAGTAAAGCTGGGAGAAGAACACCAAGTTAGTTCTGGGAAGGAACCAAGTTAGTTCTGGGAAGGAAGAAGTTTCAAGAGGTATATTCTGAACTTCTGGCATTTTCACATCTCATCACGCACCGCACATCACCTTCATCTTCATCTTTGTCTCGTCACACAACTCACTTTCATCCCACCATCCATCCATATTTCACTCTGAAATGCGAGAACACCAAAATCTCACAAAACACATTCAACCTCTCTTCCGGCCTTCATTCATTTTTACATTTGGAAGACTGAAACCTAGTTTCGGGATTTAAAAGATGGAATATAGTTTGAATAAAGTGTGAAAGGTCGAAGAAGATGATTCCAGGCTCCAAAAGCACTGAATGTTTTCAAAACAGGGTCTCTCCTCTCCGTCCCTTTCCATCATGTATTTGGAATAAAAAATACAAATTTTCAAATAAAAAAGCCAAATGCATAGTCAAAAAATTGTAATAAATGAACTTAAATATGGTAATTTAACTTTAAACATGATAGCAGAGTCCAGACGCAAAGCTCTTATTACACTGTGAGTTGATGTGAAACATTTGTCTGCATTGAATTCGGTATCATTGCATGGTGTAATTGCATAGTGGCCTTGCTTTCATTAATGCATAGTGATCTAATATTCTTTTAATATAGATTTATAGTTTATATTATATTATATATATATATATATATATATATATATATATATATATATATTAAAAGTCATTTAAATTTAAATATATCATCGACCACGCCGTCTCATATATAGTTTTAATAATTTTTTATTTCAGATAATCTTTTGAAATAATTAGAAAAATAAAATGTAGTGATACCTGTCTGAATATCTGCATTATCATATGCATAATCTTATATTACATATACCTTATTCTAAAAAACAATAGTAGTCATTGCTCCAGCATTTTCAAAACACACCGAAAACCAACAAAGTGACAGAATCAGAAAAGAAAAACAGAGAAAGGGTAGAAGAAATCGTCGGCGGCTATTGCCGGCGGCTAGTGTGAGTTTCGAGCGGAAGAACATGGCCACACGATGGTGATAGTGCTTCGATACCACATTTTATCCGGATAAATAATAAAAATAAAATTAAGTTAAAAAATAATTTGGAAGAAAAGAAAAAAAATACAAAAAAAAAACACAATACGAATATGTATATTATTATTTTCATTTTTATCTTATTTTTTAACTTTATTTTATCTAATTTTAATTTTAATCTTTTTTTATTATTTCATTTTTTTATTCTTTTATATATATAAATAAAAATGAAAATCAACAACATTTGTACTGGTATCCTTTCCTGGTCTAATTTGTTATAAACCACGTACTAAAGCGCACTGATATGAACCATGCACTAAGCTAGACATATTTAATCTGCTATAAACTACACACTAAGGCGCATGAATTTAATCTGCTACAAATCTCAGGATGAGTCACCGGATTTAATCTACTATAAATCACGCATTAAAGCGCACAAGTTTAATTCACCATAAACCACGCACCTGCAGTGCACAAATATTTAATTTGCTATAAATCACGCATTAAGGTGCACAATTTAATCAACTACAAATCACAAAGTAAAACGCACAAATTTATACAATCCATTTTTACACCGCACAAACATTGAGAATTAAATATTATAATATTATTATATCTTAGAAAGGAGACTTCTTTCTACACCCATTGTTTTCTTCTCCACCCTCAACTTTTAGAGTATTTTCAATTTTACCCAAAATATACACGGGGTGTATGTAATTCGTTTGAGTTCTGAATTAGATTTGAAAATCTTGTATGTGTGATATGAGGTATGTGAAATTCCTATTTTAAATTTGATGTGTTCAATAATTATTTTTAAGTTATGGTAAAATATATTTGGATATGATATTAATCAGCTTAGATGGTAACTTTCCTCCAAATGATGTAAAGACGGACAAACATACCTTAGCATCCAATTTATGATGTTACGTATATGCTGTATATGCTTTTTGTATAAGAGAAGAGAAGAGAAGAATGTATGATGATTAAGAAAAAGGGAAAAGTATATATATCAAAAACTGATTGAGTGTTCTTTTATCTTACTTTTATTTTATTTTATTTTATTTTATTTCTTTTCATTTTTATTTTATTTCAATTCATATTTATTTTCATTTTTTACTTTTATCTTTATTTTCATCGTTATTTTATTTTACTTTTTGTATTTTCTTTATTTTATTTTCTTTTTCTTTTTCTTTCTCTTACGGATTTTAAGAAATGCAACACAAGAAAAAAAAAATAAAGTAAGGACAGAAAGAAAATTGATGTTATTCAAATGTTTGAAATCAAGCAGAGATTTTTCAAATTCTTGCTGGACTTAAGTATATTAATTCATTTCCTTATTAGTAGTTCCTTTCCTTATCTGAGGATGGTCTTCTGGCACCAATCTGAACAACCACTGATTATACACACTAAAAGGTGAAGCCAGTAACTTGTTACACTCTATATGTGGTCATGTGGTCGTTGGCAGGAAGGGCGGTAAAGGGTGAAAGAAAGAACATCATTTTCTTTCTGCACCCTATAATTTTTGGAATTTATTCTCTAAGTACAATAAACAATTCTAAAAATTATTTTTGGGAAGCTTTTTATGGGATGAAAGAGGAAATTTAATGGGGTATTTATCCATGATTAGGGATGTCAAAAAAATTCGTATCCGCGAGTATCCGTGGATAAAATCTGCAACAGATAAAAACAGATATTAAAACTGGATACCCGCTACCCGCGGGTATGGGTATTTTTGATACCCGCATGTTAACGAGGCGGGTACGGATATCATAGTATCCGTACCCGTGGATACCTGTACCCGCAAACTTACATCCCTTAACATTCTTCTCTTTCCTTTCTTTGACATTGGTCATATACATCAAACCTTATTTGACAAAATATACACCAAGGTACACTTATTTACCTTCCACCTCTGTCTAATGTCTAATAAAAAATTAATATTTTTATTTGATTTATCTCAATTTATATTATATATTAAAATAAAAATACTTTTTTGGAGGTGTTGAATATATATATATATATATATATAAATAAGCGTAAACACAGGTGCTATCGCGTTTGTGTGTACGTATTTTTTGAATTATATTAATAATTAATAATATTGTAATGTTATTAAGTTAATGAACAAAATAAAAGTATATTTATAAAAATTAAAGTGAAATGTATGGAGAAAATATGAGAAAAATAATTGTTGATGAATAGTAGGAGAAAAAAGAAGAAGGAAATAAGTAAATAATTTTATAAAAATTTGTAAAAGTAACCGTTAATTTTTTAAAATTTAATAAATAATTAAATTGTAAAGAATAAAGTTGAAATTATAAAATGTTTGAGGAAATCCCTTATTTATATATAAATATATATATATATATATATATATATATATATATATGTATATATAAATAAAGGGAAAAATGTGGTATTTATGTCATTATCCTTATTAATGCATGCCCAGTTACATAATTTATTTTTCTTTTTTCTTTTTATGGTGTGATTTCTGAAAGTAATTGTATATAATCGAAAAAGGTGTGTGGACACCATCGTTTTTTTTAAATACTATTTGGTTTGTATTTTTTTAATTTATTATAAAAAATGTTGAAATTAAATTAAATTTTTATATAAATTTTATAATGATATTTTTATTAAAAATCATATTTTTATTAAATAATTTTTTCTTATAGTTAGTTTAAATTTATAATGAAAATTTTAAAAGAAGAGACCAATTTTGGATTTAAAATTATAAGAGGTTAAAAATCACGTAAAGAAATAAAAACTACATAAAAATATCATACAATATTATATTAATCGATTATATTATTTTATTTTTAATTTTTTAAAATTTTAAATCAATGATGTTAATCTTTACTTTTAAAATTTTTATTTTAATTTTAAATCAACTTTAACTCTAAATTAAAAATATGTAATAAAAATATGAATTTTAATAAAAATATTAGTATAATATTTATATAATAATTAAATTTGGTATTAGTTTAGAGAGGAAAAATTGTTTCATTTTAAAAACAAATTGGTTTGAATTGAACAAAAACAAAATATGTGAACTAAATTGAATATCAAATACAATGTTGACACATAATACAATGTTGCTTGACACATAACACAAGTTTGACTTGACTTGACAAGTGAACATTTCTTTAAATAAAAATAAAAGTAAAAAAAAATTATGAAATAATATGTGACGACTATTATTCATTGATGAACACTATTCATTGTCCATTAATTATTTAAACGATCATTAATTACTTAAGCATCGTAAGTAATGATCAAATTAAGTAAAATAGACGAATATTAAAATGAATTAGAAAAATATATATTAACACCAAATTAAAAAAAATTAAGTTTACGGTAATAAATTACAATAAAAAAATTATTTATTTAGATGTATATTCCAAATAAAAATGATCATGTTCCTCCAATATTTCAATCTAACTTTAAATTTAGCTACATTTAAACATATTTAAATAATTTACTAAATTTAGCCAAATACTTTAATAAAAAAAAGGTAATGTCATTAATTATTTTTAGAGTATTAAAATTTGATCTATAGTGAAACTATTTTTTTACTCAGCTTTTTTTTTTTAACTTCTGATCAAATTTATTGTAAAATTTTAAAATATTAATATATTATTTTAATAATAATTTTGAAATATAATGCAATTCATTCTCAATTTATTTATGTCAAGATATTTAAGATGAATTTAATATATTTTCCTTTCTTGCATCTAAAGACTACTAAAAAATCGTTTATTTCTTGTAAATTTTATTGCTACAAAAAAAAAAAATTGGCAGAAAAAACATGCACTTTTTCATGTGAAATGTTTTTCCACAAAAAATATTTTCGGATACATTTTAAAACAAATTTCATTACAAATACAATCCATTCACATACATACTTATTCACCATCTTCCTTTCTTCTTTTTTTTTTTCTTATTTTTAGTCTAATGAAATTCCCCTTCTATTTCTTTTAAGATATTTTTTTTAAAGTGTTAAAACTAGATAGATTTTAAAATTCAGAAAAAAAAATCTAAAAAGTATAATTCTTTTAAGAAATCCTCGATTGACCAATCCAAATTATATCAAATTTTATAATTATATATTTCAATTAGATAATTAAATTATTATATGATTATCTATCTAAGAGCAAATATTAGAAAAGATAATTAGTGTGAGATGAGATCATATTAAAAATACAACTGATTGGTCAAATCCTACTTAACCATTTTATATATATGGTCAATGTAATCACATTTTCAAAACTGCAATATTTTCCAAAGCATTAAAACAAGTAAAAAGATGAGTAAGGAATTGATAGATAAGACGGACGAAATCAAGAAAGAAATCTAAGTTATAGAATAGCGTCCTTGAGGTGCCAGTAAAACAGCCAACAGGTGTGATATGAATTACTATTATCATTTCAATATATATCATTTCAATATATATGACATCAATGAAATTAGTAATACTTATCATTCTCACTTTTTCCCGTTAAGGTAGTAGTATTGAAATCTGAAAATATTAATAATTAAATAAGAACAAAATGTATTGAAAATTAAACTATGAAGGGTACACAGTCTGCAAAATATTTTCCAAAGCATTAAGTAAAACGATAAATAAGAGATTTGATAGGACGAAATCAAGAAAAAAAAAACCTAAGAAATAAATCTGTTATGGAATAATGTCTTTGAAATGCCAGTAAAGTAAAACAGTTAACAGGTGTGCTATGAAGTACTATTTTCAGCCATGTGTAGCTTATCATTTCAATATGTCATCAATGAAATTAATCCTAATACTTATCTTGTCATTCTTGCTTTTTCCAGTCAACTTTAACGTTCTTAAAACAAAAACTTTATTCATTTTTCATACGAAAGCAGAAGAGAGGCCACAATGTCAAAAATGATAACAGTCATAAAAGATATCAAAGAGCTTTTTTAGGTTTTAACCAAAATAAGAGAAAAAAAAAAAAACTGTAAATCTGTTCCCTCCTAGGATGGCTTCTAAAATATCCACTTTCACAAACAAACATTGAATGACTGAGTGCCATGGAACCCCAATGTATGTACAATCCTAACTCATTCTAACAGATTTTGTGCTAGCTAATTACTATCTCAGTTTGATTTCAAACTACAATTTCTCCTACTATACTTCAAGAAATATCGATCTGGTTGCCCAATGCATAGTTTTTCCCTATGCAAAGCAGAATCATCTTGCTTACGATCAAGTTCCATGCCACTATCTTCACTAACATTTATTATCCTGTCAGAACAACTTCCCTCCCCTTCCTTCTGCAGCTCTTCCCCGATCCCTTCACCATCAGATTCAGCTGTGGGCTCACCAACTTTTGAACCAGTTTCCATGCCACTTCTGCCAATACAGAGAACATTCAGACCAGTTGAAGAACCACTATCCAAAGATCCTACAGAAACCAAAGGCTCACATAAAGATTTACAAGAGTCCGCTAATAGCTTATCATCACAGGACACTTCATGCTTATAACGATAATCGGTATTCCTTGAGTTTGATGTTTTGCAAGACGAATCAACACTAGAAGACAACATCATAGGAATATCCAGGGAACTTGTATTCAATAAGCAGCAACTCTTTGATATCCTAGGCAAACAATTAAACTGCGGATGCAACTCAAAAGTCAATTCAGAGCCATCAAGAACTTCAAAAGCATCCCTCTTGAGAAGCGGATTCAAACCACACTCTTCCTTATTTGCTACTAGACCCAAAGCATTGTTTGCAATTTCAACCGCCCTTTTCGCCACCAAAGCTTTCTTCATTGCCCCCTCTCTAGCCCTAGCAGCTGCTTCAACCTTCTCCCCCACCACTCGTTTTGCGTCCTCAACCAAATCCTCCATTGACCTCTCCAAATTTTCATCGGGAAAAACCCTAGAACTACCCTTCTCTAGTATAATCCCACCATTTTCACCACCCATAACTCTTCTTTTTCTTCTTCTGGAAAGCTCTAAGTGTTTAGGAATCCAGCAATCCACACAGACAGAAAATTCAGAGCCCACAGAAGCATAGGACCACGGAGGAGCATTTTTGTATTTCAAAAAACAGGTTTTGTGAACAGAACGCTGACATTGATTGCAACGATATGATTCAAGAGACATTCCATAAAAACAATAGGAACACATTTGGGAAGATTCAACGGAAGAAAAACAATTCTTGCATAGGAGAACTACACGCCATTCGCTATAAAGGGTTCGGAGTCTGTTCTTACCGGAGCAGACGTCAACCTTGAAGCCACACGCATGACATTCGGTTAAGTTGGGCAAATCCCTAGTTTTTTTGTGTGTCGGAACGGAGTCTGAAAGATTTTCAGATGACTCTGGCTGCACCTCTGTTCGTTTCTTCGATTCGAGGAGCTTCATCGCCGGTGAAACTCCTATTATTCAGATCGAAGCTTCTGATAGGGAAATAAAATGTCTAGGGTTTTCACATTTTTTAGATTTGGGGGTCCTCAATGGATTTGGAAACAGCTTTCACGCGCTATCATTGCGAGTAGCAAGTTTTTCCTTTCTCCTTACAGAAAAAAAAAAAAATAAATACCCAGTTAACCAATTGCTAAAATTTTATAAATACAATTAATTTACTATCTTCATGAACTTAAATGAAAAAAAAAATAGTTTATTAAGTATGTAAAACATCTTTGAACTTCCTGCCTTTGATTGTCTATGTTAAATTTAATTTATTTTGACTAGCAACTAACAAATTAAATAAGTATAAGCATAATAGGAACCCACCAATATATAATAAAACATGGAAAAATGTATTTTTCATATACTATCTTACCTTTGGTTATTCCTTGTTTCTTATATCACCCAATAATAAATAGTTTCTTCGATTATTTATTTTAAAGTGTCATTGAAAATTGTTTAAAGAAAATAAAAAAAAATAAAAAAATATTTTACCATTATAATATTTATAATATTTTATTATTTTATTATTTTCATTTATATGTTATAATACATGGATATATGTGATATAAGATTAAGTAAAAAATAGAGATATAAACACAAAAGAGGTATTAAGGTGGTATTGAAATCTAATAATAATAAAAATAATAATAATAATAATAATAATTAAATAAAAACAAAATGTATTGAAAATTAAAAGGACATAATGAGAAATAATCAAGGAACATAAATTATAAATACTTGTACATGAACATTTTCGTACATAAGTGATACATGTCAAATTTTCTATATAGGTATCTTCATTAGAGTCATTTACACCATCTTAGTAAGTTTACTAAGTGACTTCCTAATTAAATTATGTTGATATGATATAAAATTTAATATTTGAATCTTGGTAAATAATATTGACATGTATAAAATTTAAAATTATGAATCTTAAACAATAAAACAGTAATCATAAAAGTAAAAAATATTTTAATATTTTAGAAATATATATTTTTACAAAAAAAAAATAGTTATAATATAAATTTTATAAAATGACTGCATTTAAGTAAAAAGTTACAAAATAAATAAGATATTAGAGCTGATATAAGTCTTTATTTATCGGTGGAAATTGTAATTAATATTTCTTCGAAATTTTGTTTCAATTTAATTTTTTATTTTAGAAATGCATGATTTAGTCATTTTAATCAAATTTTGTTAAATTTATTTAATATTTCAAACATGTTTTATGATAGTATCTAAGTTTTTTATATTTGACATATTTTTTCTTCCATATTAATCGAGAAATGCTATAAAACAAGTTTAAAACATTAAATAAACTTAATAAAATTGGACTAAAGAATAAAACTTCACACACTTTTAAAATTGAGTGAATATAATAATTTAAAACTTAGAAAAGAAAAACTAATTATTATTTTTACTAAAATTAAGAAATAAAAAAAAACATTCAACCCTTAAATATAATATTATTTAGAGTTAATTAAACATTAATAAACATATATGAGTATATTTGAAGAGTGGTCTATACTCTAATTATATTTTACTCATCGCAGACATATTGTAATATTTTTAGTTTTTAGTTATATAATTCTGTAAATCATTTATTTATATAAGCTAAAATTAAGATTATAAATATAGCAACCTCACAAAAATTATATATAAAGAAAACAGAAAATAAACAACCTAGACAGTATAAATAACCAATGTAAGGTGATTCAGTCCTTACTAGTCAATAGATGATTGCTCCCGACAAATAATATAGGAGGATACTTATTCTAAAGTCAATGTCAAAATCCATACAAGTTTAAATGGTAAACAAAACAATAATAATTTTTTCTCAAACTATCAATGATCATACAATCTCCTGTTGCATCGCTTTTGAAATGTTTATTTTTGTGTGTATTTAATTTATTCGTGTATCTATGAAAAACTAAAAAAAGAATCTGGTGGATGATTTTTTATGAAAGCAACATGTTTTGAAAGAGAAAAGCAAGCAAAAGCATCAATTTTCAGCAGGGCATTAAGTTACATTTGTGAACTGGTTCAAGGATTTTTACTAACTTAAAATGAAATTTAACTATTAATAAATATTAAACATTATTTTATTATCTTAAAATTCAAATTTTATATAAAAAATTATTTTATGTAATTTTCAGACCAAATACATGTTTAAATTAAATTCAAAACCGAAACACATCTAAGTTTTTCATTTTTTATATTAAATTTACTATTATTTGTACTGATTTTTACATTCTCATTTTTTTTCTATCTCCTAAGATTTTTTATTTTTGGAAATGATGTTGCAAGGTAATTTTAGAATCTAAAAAGTAACCAAGGATAATTACAGACCAACACACCCGTGTTTTATATTATATTATACAATTTAAAGAATAAAAAAGAAAGTAGGAGATTCTATCTTGTACTTATTATTTATATTTTATAAGCAAGGACTTCCTACAGTTAAAAAGCACCTGCACGGCGGTGCAGTTACGATCTAAGGATCATTATAATTTTCATAGTAGACTTTTAATCATATATATAAATCGAAGGGTTGAGATTTCGTGCGCCTGAAACAGCAACTGCAGGGAACTCATTTGCATAGATTCTAAGATCTTTGTAGGGACAATGGAGAAAAAATGTGGTCCACCTCAGACTCATGCCTGTGGGTAGGGTAGTCAGTTGAAGCGCGTGAAGGAATCTGATGCAGGTATAAAAGGAGGGAAGTTCAGTGGTGCTACTCCTTTTGGCCCGCATTATTGCATCTCTCTTGTGCCAGAGGCCGAGTCTTTCGCCGTTTCTCTCTTTCCTTTGTCGATTCCAACGCTTCTCTTTGCGGTTAGCTTTTCTTCTTCATGTTCTCTCAGATCTATCATCTTACTTCCATTTACGTCTTTTAATTTAACTATGCATGATCTCCTAATGTATTAACAATATTGTGTGCCTATTCTATTCTCCGTATCGTGTTTCTGCATTTTACCATCTCTCATTGCTTAGATCGTTGTTCTCTCAGCTTGCATGTGCTGTACACGTGATTATGCTGTGATTCTGTGAAGCCATAGGTCATAGCAAAAAGTCCTTGCTACTTTTCCAGAGTGTTTGAGGAATACGCGCTGCTTTAGTTATGGCTTTAAAGACGTGGTTGAATTATCTTCTGCTGATTGAGCATTTGAATGTTAATCTTTGTTTTGTTATTGGTGGCTGAGTTCACAATGATGACCTAGAATTAATTCTTTTGAATATGTGTATTCAAAGGAAAATTAAATAGATCTGTGTATAAATGTTGTTTTGCATTGACGGTTCCGTCTCCTTTTGCGCGGTCTTGTTTTGTCTTTGATTGATAGAAACTGTGCGGTTCGGTAGGTTGTGTTCCTTAAATCTATACACGGATTTGAGTGATGGCTTGGTTTCATATGTGAAAACTCGGTTTCTCACATCTGTCTTTGGGCTAATTGGTCTTTTGCTTTATCTTTTTTTTAGATTTTAGTTCTCATTTTTCTAATTTGCTCTTGCAATCCATTTATTTCAGGTGCTTTCGTGTTGCTGATAAAAAAATGGTTGGGAGTGTTCACACTTTAAATGAGGACTCGAGAATCAACGGAGCAGTTGAACCGTTGCCTGAGGATTTTGACGCAACAGCTTTAATCATGGATCCTGTACCTTCTTCACTTGTAGACAATGGCAGTGTCAATGAAGAGGTGCAGATCAATAAGGGAAAAGAGAAAAGACTAATAGTTCTGGGAAGAAATATCCATACCATGTGTCTGGAAGTCACAGAGCCTGATGCAGACGACGATGTTACTGGGGACCGGGAAGCTTATATGGCTGGTGTGTTGGCCAGATACAAAAGAGCTTTGACTGAAAGGACAAAACATCATTTAGGTTTGACAATATTTGCTCTTTTGGTGATCTTATTGCTTTTTGACTACATTTACGTACGTTTTTTACAAAATCAATCCATACAGATCTTGATACTGCTTTTGATTTTCCCCTTGGGATTTTGCTTAATTTACGAGAGGTTTCACACTCTGATTTATGACTAAGCAATTGATATACGTATGTGGTAAATTCAGTTTGCTTATTGCTGGTATCAACCTAACCTAGCACTACCAATCACCAATTAGCACTGAACCTGTACTTCTTTCTTTAGCTCATCTGCTCCCATGTCATCCTTTGTTCGGCTCATGTTTCTCTTTTATCTGTAGCGGAAATCCCAGCATGTTCTTGTCATAACTCTGGAATTCATTCAACCTACCTGCGTAATCCAGGTGTCACAAACAGTGTTTTAGAGCCCGGGTAGCAGGACAACCTCTATTCTAAGGATTTTCATGTAGTGTATAATGTAAACTCTATACATATATAACAAGACTCTTCACATAACGATGCATTAGATGACAATATGCTAGTCCATAAAAAAACTATTTTCTTACTACAACTTTTGTTGTAATTGTCATAGCCATAAAAATGATCTCCTTAGAATTAGAATCATCTACACGTAAATCCTATGTGTATTCTGAAGTCTGGATTTACTTGATGGTTTCTAACTCTGAAAGTCCAAGACCTTGATGATTTTCATAAAAAAAATCTTGAGAATAAATTGACGCAATATAGGAGATTCCAGTGTGTGGACGTAAATTCAAGTCCTGAATTTTCAAATTGAGATATTTTGATATAATATTCTTGGTTTTTCAAGGATTTTTGGACCTGTGCCAATTTAGTTGGGTGATTATTCCCTCATCATTTTATACTTGGGTAGATAATCTTTCATTTCCAAGCTTTAGGAAGCACTCTTGATTGTGTCTATTGCAGTGTTTGATACTTTTGATAATTTGTGGCTTCATTACATAGTAATCTGTCTTCTTCTGGAGCTAAATACTACCTGATTTTGAAGTCTGCATGTTGATGTTTTATTACCTTGGAATGAATTTACAACTTCCTCAATGTAATAGTAATACACTTTGCCCTTGTTTATATTTTGTTATATTCTTAGAGTGAATTGATAACTTCCTCGATGTTATTTCTGAATTATCTTGATATTGCCTTGGTATACCATGTTCACAAACACACAGTATTCAAATAGTTTTATCAGGATTATGCATAACTTTTGTTGCCCTCTTCAATTACCCTCTAGAGTTGAGTATAACTCGTTAAATTTATGAAAAACTTATTCCAGGGTACCCCTATAATTTGGATTTCGATTATGGTGCACTCTCACAACTTCAGCATTTTTCCATAAACAACTTGGGAGATCCATTTATTGAAAGCAACTATGGTGTCCACTCCCGACAGTTTGAAGTTGGTGTTTTGGATTGGTTTGCCCGACTGTGGGAACTGGAGAAAAACGAGTATTGGGGCTATATTACAAACTGTGGTACAGAAGGAAATCTCCATGGCATCCTTGTTGGGTTAGTTTTAGCTAGTCTTATTTTGTTCATCTTCAAAATTTGGCAAGGTTGTAAAGAACATCTAATATGGTTATATGACTTGTGCAGGAGAGAGGTTTTCCCACATGGGATTTTGTACGCCTCACGAGAGTCACATTATTCTGTTTTTAAAGCTGCTCGAATGTACAGAATGGAATGTGTGAAGGTTGATACTCTTTGGTCTGGGGAGATTGATTGTGATGATTTCAAGGACAAGCTTCTTCAAAATCAGGACAAGCCAGCAATTGTAAATGTGAACATAGGCAAGTTTCTTAGTCATTTCTTCTCTCTCTCCCATTCCCTTCCTCTTTACCTTGTTCATTCTAACCCTTACAACTGAAACAATTGCAGGTACAACTGTGAAAGGAGCTGTGGATGATCTTGATATGGTCATAAAGAAACTTGAAGAAGCAGGATTTTCACAGGACAGATTCTACATCCATTGTGACGGGGCTTTGTTTGGTCTCATGATGCCTTTCGTGAAACGAGTATGTGAAGATGTTACTATAAATTGTTTTAACTTGTATGAGATCTAATGATGGGATTTTCATCTGTTGTCCTTATTTGTTCCAATAGAAAATCGTGATGTGTTCTTATACTTGTGTTCTGGTTTAATGGTTTAATTTTCATCATTTTGGTTCTTCCTTGCGTAACCTGTCAATTTTCCGGTGGCTCATTTTGTCTTATATTTGTGCTTTTGCTATAAAGTCATAATTTTAATGATAGCAGAACGTCTATTAATGCTTATTGATCAACCCACTTTATATAAAGTATAAATGTGACTGTCACTATTATTTTACATGCCCATGAAACCGTATCATTCCGTTTCCATTTTAAAGTCAAGGAATGCTTATTTTGTTATATATTGGTTATATTTAGAAATAGGCAAGATTAAAATTTCATGCTTCTTGGTCAACCCATCTTGTGTGAACCTCACCATATTCTGCATTTGTTGTATTTGCTTTCAGGCTCCAAAAGTTACTTTTAAGAAGCCTATTGGCAGTGTCAGTGTTTCTGGCCACAAATTTGTAGGTTGTCCCATGCCTTGTGGTGTGCAGATAACAAGATTGAATTATGTCAATGCTCTCTCTAGGGATGTGGAGTACCTTGCTTCTAGGGATGCCACGATCATGGGTAGTCGGAATGGTCATGCTCCCATATTCCTTTGGTATACCTTGAATCGGAAAGGATATAGAGGTTTTCAGAAAGAAGTTCAGAAATGCTTGCGAAATGCACACTACTTCAAAGATCGCCTTGTTGAGGCTGGGATTGGTGCAATGCTTAATGAGCTGAGCAGCACGGTTGTGTTTGAGAGGCCACATGATGAGGAATTTGTACGCAAGTGGCAGTTAGCATGCAAGGGGAATATTGCACATGTGGTGGTCATGCCAAACATCACTATTGAGAAGCTGAATGATTTTCTGAACGAGCTTCTGGAGAAGCGTGCTACCTGGTTTCAAGATGGGAAGGATCAACCTTACTGTATATCGTCGGATGTAGGTGAAAAGAATTGCCTTTGTGCTTTGCACAAGTAATTGCAGCATCCAATTCAGAGTTTGTTGCTGTAGTTGATTTTTGGAGTGTTATGCAGTTTACTTGTCTTTGTTCTCAGAATTTTTATGTTATTAATAACATTTAGAATCTTCTTTGCTGTCCGTACTCTTATGCCTTAATTGTTATTACTTTTTCCGCTACTTAGCCTGTTATCAACATTGGTTTCGTAACCCAAGTAAAAGCTAAAACAAAAGGATAAAAGATTTAATGTCTATGTTTGGTTTATCTTTAAGTCACAGATAAAACAGACATATATATATGAAAAAAAAATCGTAATTTGAATTTATTATCATATTTTTTTGTCTCTTAATGCAGTGAATTCTTGAGAATTTGTTTAGTTTGACGAGAGTTGTCTTGTGCTGTATTAGTTGCTTTGTCTTAGGGCTTCAGAAGGAAAAAAAAAAGAAAAATTGTGGTGGAGAGGGAGAAGGTTAGGGAAGAACAGAGCTTACACCAGTAACATGAATTTACTTATCTTACAACTTTTTATTATGATTTTTCTTGTCTAAGATTACATATCAGTAAGTACCCTTTGGATTATAATTGCGTCTTCTCTCGTTCCAGGAACTAACATGAAATTTTATCATATATATAATTTCATGTCAATTTTATACATGTAATGTAAATGAAGTGCATCATACTATCAGCTATGTAAAGGTTGGTACTAAATTGAAAATGATTCTACATGAGAGCAATTAGTAAAGATCAAAATTAACCATGCCTTTATACACGGGGTAGGTATACATAATTGTTAATTAATTTACTATTTTTATATTTTTAACTGTTTCGTTTTATACATATATTTTTTATTTATTTTATTATACATATATATATATATATATACATATATATATATATATATATATATATATATATATATATATATATATGCATATATATATATA
>Ga0214542_1002371_pt1 | contig 38939 bp, 16 predicted proteins | sample CNSS1metaG_FD_160096 | JGI IMG/M metagenome (GOLD analysis project Ga0214542, IMG submission 160096) | Root nodule microbial communities from cowpea collected in UCLA plant growth center, Los Angeles, California, USA - CNSS1 | ecosystem: Host-associated > Plants > Roots > Nodule | place: USA... | reverse complement strand
TATATATATATGAAGAACAAATAAATTAGTGAAAAAAAAAGAGTTGTTTATAGCACGCAAGTGTCTCCTTAATTGCTTAAGTAGGCATATTCACGCTCCACAAATTGAAATATAGATTAATATCTTTTTATGGACCTTTTTTCTTTCAGCATCAAGAACGGACATGCATTTTATTTTTTCTTTTAATGCTGATAGCGATAAATATATAGATTCATATTGAAAAATACTTTATTTTACTATCTTTATATATTCATTTTTTCTCTTACAAATAAAAGGTTGTTTATTTCTATATTAAATGATATTTATTATTCACAAATATTTATTGCATTTTAATTTCGACTATTTTAATTTTAATATTAATTTAACCAGAAACGGCTTGTCAATAAGTGAGAAGGAAAATAAGTTTTATTTTAATAGATGAGTGGTGTTTTCTTATTGCGAGATTCTTTTTTACTTGTTGCTAGGTCACACTGAAATATTACGCCAGCCTGTTTTACTAATCATTTACATATGATTAATCATAAATTCGTTAATAATTTTTTAATGAAGTTAATAGAGTGTACCATATGATTAATCATGGACATAATCTTAGTTGTTCTCTCCTTTTTGTGTGTTCTTTTAGCATACGAAACACAATTAACTCATTTGAATGCTTTATTTGAACACTTGCTTACTAAATAATGTTATTGATAACTTTGAGCATAGATGAGATTTTTGGCATTTTACCAGGCAATTTTTTTTTTATTAATTTTATAATTTTGTAAACATATATTTTTTTATCGAAACCTTCAAAAATATTATTGTAATTAGAAAGCGGTAACCACGTGCACGGGATAATATAAATAAATTAATAAATATATTTAATGTGTAATCGCCCTCAACATTAAATTCAGAGACACATATCAATTTTCACCAAACTTTTAAAATAATGGCTCCACAGACTCTATTAATCAATTAGATTCATTGCGCCGCTTCTTTATATTCTTTTCACTTCTTTTTTACTGCCTCGTTATCACAGCTAGCATTCATATATATAATATAAAAAAATCATAACAAACTCATTTTGACATTTTTATAATTTACTACTATAATATTATAAAGTTTATTTAACAAGAAACGATTTTTTCTATAGATATATTCATTGAAGTTTCTTTCAAAAATAAATCATTCTAAGTTTATTTTTGGGTTAAATATGTTTTTTTCTTTATTTTTTTTTAGTAAAAGTTAGAATTAGTTTTTTTTTAATTTTAAATTAATTTAGTTTCTTATTGTATATTTAGTTTTTTAAACCAAATTTTTTTAATATTTTAATTGAAGCAAAAATATGTCAAACGATATAAACACATTCAAATATTATAATACTGTATTTGAAACGTTAAATAAATTTAATAAAATTTGGTTAAAAAGAATAAATTTATCTATTTCTATAACTGAGGGATTAAATTGGATTAAAATTTTAAAAAGGGACTAATTCTAGTTTCAGCAAGATCAAAGTTAAAAGATAAAAATATATTTAATCCTTTATTTTTTTCATAAAAAGTAAAATTTAGTTTTCATGTTGTCACAATGATAAAAATATTATTTTAGCAATTGATTATAATTTCAATATTTTACTTTAACCTATTCAAACTATGGTTCTCATTAAAGTAATGATAAAATACTTCTTTTTTATCAATTCAAAAAGTTAAATAAAACGCATTTGGAATCACAAGAAGTGTTCTTCAAAATTTTGTAATATATAAATTTTCATGTGTGATTTTTAACCTTTTTTTAATAATTACTTATAAAATAGTATCTTTTTACTTGTTGTAAATAGGAAATATCACTCAATTTTGTGGACTTTACTAACTTAAGTAATCACTTCAATAAATTCTGTTCACAATTGCATATTCTTCCTCATATATAAGCCTCAAATGCACAAATAATTTGGTTAATTTTTTGATAAAATAATTAAGATATATTGTAAGGAAAGATGAATCTTTTTTCTATAAAATAATACAAAAACAATATTCACATGCGAAGATGATTCGAGTAAAGGTTCATATATGCTCCAATTTGTGGATTAAACAAAAGGAAAAATTGAAGCTCCCTGGTCCAAACATTTTGCCCTTGATTGTGAATATAATAAGCAGAATACACGTCCAAAAGAAGTTAGAAAGTGTGAAGAACTGAAGCACCTTCTCTGACAGCACTAGGTTCCTGAAATGTGCAGGAACTCTAGTAACTCAGAGATGGTAGCTTCAAACAAAAGCACGTTAGAAGAGGTTTTGGACATTGAGACCAACATGTCTCATCAGTCTCAGTGGGTGCTAAATCCTCCAGATCCACCCTCCATGCTGCGTCAGGTTCTGGACAACGTCAAGGACATCCTCTTACCACATCCTCAACCAAACACATTCTCTTCTCTCAGGAACCAGCCCTTTTCCAAACGCGCTTTTGCTTTCTTCCAGAACGTGTTTCCCATTCTTGCTTCATTCCAAGACTACAATGCTCAAAAGTTCAAGTGCGATTTCATGGCCGGGCTAACCCTTGCAATCTTCGCCATTCCTCAGGTTCACAACACATACTATAAATGCTCATATCTCAAACTAATGTCTAGTTAACTATGATTATAACTATATCCAACGTTGTTACAGTGTATGGGAAATGCAACATTGGCGCAGCTAAGTCCAGAATATGGCCTCTGTAAGTTGCATAGTTTGTTTGGTTAAAAGGTTTGAGACAGGAGTCGTAAAATGAATGTGGTTTTAATTAAGGTGTGAGTGGATGATGATGATGATGATGACTGATTTTCACAGATACAGGAATTGTTCCACCTCTTATTTATGCTTTGCTAGCGAGTTCAAGGGAAATAGTGATTGGACCTGGATCTGTAGATTCACTGCTACTTTCCTCAATGATTCAGACATTGAAACTTCCGATTCATGATTCTATTGAATACAATAAGCTTGTTTTCACTGTCACATTTTTTGCTGGCATCTTTCAAGTTGCTTTCGGCCTCTTTAGGTCAGTGTGCTATCTTATATATCTATCGTCATAATTATTTCTCATTAATTGCAAAGTTATTTTTGTGGTTTGTGTGTGAAATGTGATGTGACCACTAGATGAAAAAATGAAAAAAGTTTGTTGAAAGGTATTTTAATCGCTATTAGTGGATGATCATGATATTATGTTTTCAAATGTTATAATTATTGTTATTAATTTTTGTTTCGATATTTTAAGAAAATTATAATAAAGTTATTAGTAAGAGTAACATAGTTTAAGTTTATACATATTAATGTTCCTTTTCTATACTTGGAAAATTAAATTTGTTCTAAAATATATTAATTTTTCGAAATTATACTTTGATCAATTTATTTGATTTTTTTAAACGATAAATTTATTCATATTAATATTTCCCTAAAAATATTTATTTAGATTAATATATTTTAAGATTCATTTTTGTTTGGGTATATATTTAATTATTTTTAAATAATTTAAAAAAAAAAATTTCTCTAACTACCATTTAACACTTCAAAATATTATTATTTTATTATAATATTATATATATATATATATATATATTTATAACATTAATAAAATATTTTATTATTAAATCTGGTGTCAAATGGAAGTTAAAATTGAAAACGGTATCAAAATAACTTTTTCATGTAGATGGCAAAATAGGTAACGAGATAGATACCAGGATAAACTCTTTAGAAGGAGCAAGGAGGAGAAGGTCCAACCTATTGTCACCTTAATTACAACCTCTAATTACGAAATTATAAAATGCATAAAAAAGATAAGGTCTTGAAAGTTATAATAAGTATGATAAAGAATATATATTTCGAAACTATTTAAGTGCACCTAAGGTCAATATTTTCTTCTAACGTTTTATTATGTTCCCTCAACATGGATTATTATATTGTAATACTATTCCTTTTTTAATATTTTTACAATATATAATAATAAAGAACTTGCCAAGTGTAAACTAATTTTATTTTGCTAAGTACTATATGTAACACTGGATTCCGTATATACTTTCTAAGGTTGTCAGTATGTAGATTCTGAATAAAATAAAGAAATGAGTTATTTTGTACGACGTCATGGATATGAATTTTGGCACGTAAAACTAAATTTCGATTAACAAGCTATAACGTTTTTTGTTTTTTTTTTTTGGAACAAGTTGTAAACTAAATATAAAAATATAAAAACACAAGAATAATGAATGATGTTAAAGTTTAATTATTTTAACTATATTTTATTTAGTTTATTTGAAATATTAAATAAATTTAACAAAATTTAATTAAAATATTAAATTTACGTATTTGTATATCTCAAAATATTAAAATTGTGTCAGAGTTTTAAAGAAGAATAATTCTGGTTTTTTATTTGTTTTTAACCTGTGTGACATTTTACAGGTTTGGTTTTCTGGTGGAATATATTTCCCAATCGACGATCGTAGGGTTCTTGGCAGCAGCTGCAGTGGGCATTGGACTACAACAACTGAGAGGATTATTCGGGATCGTTAACTTCACCAACAAAACTGCTTTATTTTCCGTCCTCAAATCTCTTTGGACATCCTTCAAAAACCAAGTAATTAGATACACAGATCAATTGCAAATTAAACAAACCCTTCAATTTAATCACAACTCAAACTTCATTAATCATTCCTTTTGTTTGTTTTGCAGTCAGCGTGGCATCCCTACAACTTCGTTATTGGATTCTCCTTCCTATGCTTCATCCTATTCACCAGATTCCTGGTTAGCACTGCTGCTACTTTTATTTTACTTTCCTAGTTTGGACTAGAATGTTACTAACACTAAACAATCGAAACAGGGTAAAAGGAACAAGAAACTTATCTGGTTGTCACACGTTGCTCCTCTCCTTTCTATTATCGTATCCTCTATCATTGCGTACAAAATAAATGTGGACAAGCCTCAAATGAAGGACTACAGAGTTGAAGTGTTGGGACCAATCAAAGGAGGAGGTAGCTTGAATCCAAGCTCCTTCAATCAGCTAACATTTGATAGCAAAGTTGTGGGTCATTTGATGAGAATAGGCTTGACCATTGCTATTATTTCACTCACGGTACGAAGGCTATTTCTATTACTATAATCTATATGTAGTCTTTTAAATATCGTATAATATACACTTTTTGTTGTTCAACCATAGGGATCTATTGCTGTGGGACGATCATTTGCATCTCTAAAAGGACACAGCATTGATCCCAACAGAGAAGTGGTGTCGTGGGGCATAATGAACATTGTTGGATCCTTAACTTCTTGCTATATTGCATCAGGTATATATTTGTATGATTGAGAGAAAGGAATTGATGTAGAAGATATAGTGTTTGGTGATGACAAAGTTGAAATTAACGATGCAGGGTCTTTGTCACGAACTGCTGTGAACTACAATGCAGGGTCAGAAACAATGGTGTCGAACATAGTGATGGCACTCACCGTGCTGTTGTCACTTAAATTTTTGACAGGGCTTTTGTATTTCACTCCGAAAGCAATCTTAGCAGCAATAATTCTTTCGGCTGTTCCAGGACTGATTGACCTAAAAAAAGCTTGTGAAATTTGGAAGGTTGATAAAATGGATTTCCTTGCTTGTGCTGGAGCCTTCTTCGGAGTCTTGTTTGCTTCTGCGGAAATAGGCCTCGCAGTTGGGGTATATTTTTCTTTAACTTATATATTAAATGTTCAAACATATATAATTCATATGGATAACATTATAATACAACTATACTAAATATAACAATTCTTTTCGCTAACTTAAATTATACACGAATATATCTATCCTCATTACCAAATAAATAATATTCATTTTAGGGACTTTTAAAAATACTATACATTAATATTATACCTTAGGCCCTAACAAATAATATCTAGAGGTCACCTAACCCTTTTATTAACATATATACAGTTTAAAAGTAAAGATAAAAAAATAAAATTTCGAGGTTTTTTAACACAACATTTTTTATAGAAAAATAAAAGTCAAAACTCGTTACTTTTAAATAGAATAAATACTTTATTTATAAAGTAGCTTAAAGTTAACGAAGAGCGTCTCTTGTTGTCTTTTGACTATTTTGAAATAAAAAAATTAATGATATTAAGAATCTTTTGAATTAACCAAAAAAGAATGCTGACACCAAAAAGTAGAGAACATTTTAGCCTTAAAATATATATCTAGCCCATGGTCATGATGCGTGTCTTAATTCAATGACATAATTGAAAAACTTATATTTAGCTGAAAAAGTTTCATTTGAATAAGTATAACAAATTATTATTATTATTATATTTTATATAACTTCTTAAAATTGACCTATTTAAAAGCTTTCAAACTATTTATTTATTTATTTTAAAAGTCCAGACTTTAAATATGCTTGTCAAAGCAAGTTACTTTAGTTAGCTTGTCAGTCCACCAAAAAAAGCAAAAAAAAAGTGTAGTCGTGTTAAAGTTTCTAACCCATCAATCAGTTAACCCACACTATAGTCAGGTTTGCCTAGACCGTTAAACTGATGAGTCAGTTCGTCGACCCTTTTTTTTAATTTTTTATGTTTAAAAATTAAAAATAAATAATTTTTTTATATTATATAAATAAATTTATATATATATATATAAACAAATTTTATAAACAAAAATTTATAAAAAATTAAAACAAAATTAAACAAAAAAAAGTGCACAGACTCTGAGGCGGGACAGGTTGTCGTGTCAAACCCATTTTTCAATAACAAGTCAGCTTTATCTGATCCATTTTTGGCACACCAAGAATGGGACGAGTCAAAACGGATCCTGCTGACACATTTTGCCACCCTTAATTTTTAAGATGAGATAAATCTATTTATTCATCATTCACCTAATATCACAAAAACATTATAAATTTGATTAAATCAAATCTATCCGTCATTAATCAAAATATACTAAATGTTTTAACCAATACTTTATGAACTAAAATTAATTAAATTGATTATTTTGGTAATTTTTTTCTTAAATTTACATTTTTTTTTTAAATTTTGAAAAAGTGTTTTATTATACTTTTTTCAATTATTTTTAAATTATAGTTTTAAAATATATTTAAATTTTTTCATGTTATGATTGGATTAAAATCCATAAAACAGTTAATGGATTGATTAGAATTTTATTAAATAAATCAAATGTTTAATATATCAAAATGAATTTATAACTTTTTATTCAATCAATTGTAAAAATAAATATAACTTTTGTATTCATCCTATTTTTCATTCTAATACTCAGTAAATTAGTCATGTTTTAGAGTTGAAAATTTGAAGTCTAAACCTAAACTAATTCACATCTACCTTGAATGAAAACTATTGCTTTTACACGATGACATTTATTTACTTATTTTGGAACCTTGAAAATGTATGACCTATAGTATTTATTTTTTATATAAAAATTGTATTATCATTCCTTTTAATATATAATCTTATATCATAAATTGAATACATAATTTATAAAATAATTTTTGTATTATCTCAACTCTTTTAATTAGAAATTCTTAATTTATTTTTAAAATGTGTGTTTTACACACATTGTCCCTGGAACTAGCAAAAATATTATTTTTCTCCTAATGATCCTAAATTACTTGTTTTATTATCTTTATTTGAATTCACGATCTTTATAGTTGTTTCTCTTTTTTAATTCACCTAATCTTATCACTATACTTCAAAATTGAATTTCATTAATTTTTCAAAATATTGTCAATAGTTTAATACAGTTTCGTTATAAATATAAAATACTACCTCCGGTCTCATTCACACACACACATAAGAAACTAAGAAGTAATTCATAAGACAAATGAAATGGTTTTGAATTAGTTATTTTAATTAACAATAACATGAATTCAAATTTTATTTCATTTTATTTCTTAGAACTATGCTTTAAGGGTTGGATGCACCTATACAGGAACTGTGCATGTCAAGTAAATTGAAGGCATAATTTTTTTTTAACAACTACTAAGTTTAAAAAGAAATTTGACTAAACAATTTCCCTATCACAGTAGTACTGATTCTGAGACAGTATGCAGTATTATTATTGGTTGATGATGGTACATATGGTTAGAAATTCAAGTGTCATTTTAAGTCTTACATTAGTTAGAGATGAAAAAGTAAAGAGCACTTACATTGGTTAGAAAGTAAAAAACACTGTATAAGGATAAAAACCATAAATCTATTGTCGTAAAATTTTGGATTGAGAGTAATGTCAATACTTTATGCAGTTGAATTCATATTTTATTGGTGTTGTGTCTCCTTAGTGAAACTCTCTCTGAAAATCTAACACATCTCGTTATAGTGCAGATCACGATTTCATTCGCGAAGATAATTGTAACCTCAATTCAACCTGCTATAGCGGTTATTGGAAGACTTCCAGGAACCGATTCATTCGGCGATGTTCAACAGTATCCAATGGCACTCAACACCCCCGGACTTTTCATCGTCTCTCTAAAATCTGCATGGCTTTGTTTTGCAAACGCAAATCTTGTGGAGGAAAGGTATGTTTCTGTCAACACCACCCTTTGCTTCTTTCATACGTTACTCAAAATCTGAGTTCATCACATTACATATTCAAAGGATTGAGAGATGGATGACCAATGAAAAAGCTAAGCAAGGCAAAGCAGGAGAAAACACCTTCCATCACGTCATCATAGATGCCTCAAGTGAGTACTTATTAACATTTCATCTCGAATGATTTCGAACTTTTATAACATTTTATACACACCCAATAATGTAGGTCTTACAAATATCGACACCACGGGAATTGCTTGTCTGGTGGAGCTCAATAAAAATATGACTTCACGAGGAGTAAAGGTTGGTTTCTTAAATCATATATTTTGTTTTTATGCAGATTTCAATTGTATTAATTCCTGTTGTCACTTTTATTTCAGTTAGCTATCGCTAACCCTAGGTGGCACGTAATTCACAAGCTAAGATTGGCGAACTTCGTGAGCAAAATTGGAGGAAGGGTTTTCCTTTCTGTGGGGGAAGCAGTGGATGCTTGTGTTGCCACTAAAATGGTTGCTGTATGACTAACAACAGTTGCTTTTCTTTCGATTAATTGTTCTCTTTTTATCTCGATCAAAAGGTCAAACGTTTGTTAGTTATTAATTTCATCACAAATGTTTCAAAATTTTAATAATGTTAGCTAACAAATATTTATCCTTCATATTTAATACTCATATTTCGAACCGTCAAAGTAATAATAATTAGTATATTATGAAGATACACTAGAAGAACAACACAAAAAATTCAACGGAAAATCAAAATTCATATACTATATTTATAGTTATTTCTTTAAACCATAATGTATTAGGAAAGTTTTTATTGACGATCCAACTTTCATTCACGACTTCCTTTTTAAACAGATTATTGGCCTTTAATCCTTACTAAAGTGATATAATCTTTTGGTAAACTTGTGAAAAGAATTAACAAAAGTGATTATAGATGATTATGGAGACAGTATAATAAAACTCAGGAATGAGTGTGTAATCTTTAAGCAATAACAATAGTATATGTGGTTGGATCGATGTGATTCAGTTGTTTGTTGTTGAAATTTAGAGTTGTGTCGAAAACATGTCTACATTCAATGTATCAGAACTAATGACCATAGTGGACCGAAACCAAAAGACAAAGTGGTGCTTGCTCAGAATGTTTTTAGCTCATTCATTGTTAATCATCACTTCTACTTAGTTATATTCAAATCAATGGCGTTGACAGAATAAAGCTCTACGGAGAATATTTGTTTTATTTTACCCTTTTCTCATCCTTTCACAAATTGCCTTTATCATGCTTTCTTTTCTTAATTATAAGTACTACCACACTTGTATCACTTTTTCAATACCTTTCTCTTTCTTTAACAATATAAAAACTTTGCTCCTTTTGGATGCACTGAAAGTAGTCACGTTTAATTAGATCACATTCTTTTTTACACAAGAGTAAGCATACATAGAATTCACTAATAACTAATATATTAATCAAATTAACAATGTATATAATAAGCACTAAAATAAAGATCCTCCAGTTTATAAAAATATTGTAAAGTGAAAACCTCCTAAATATTAAAGGTTAGATCTATATTTTGGTTAAATTCATGTATATACTGATAATAAGGAGACAAAAAAGTTTTGAGTAAAGATATCTTAATTGTGACAGTGATGATTCCAAAAAATATTTCCTTCAAATATATCAAGATCTAAACCCTAAATTCTAAATTCTAAACCAAAAGGTACACATATCTATATCTATATCGAGTTTTGTTGTGTCAACTTGATGCGTGGAATCCAAACATGTCAATGATGTATAATCCAATGAAAAGACTTTAAAACAGAGACTTGAAGATATATAAATTTTTAATATTTTTATTTTTTCTATCCAAACCATCCACTACGTCCTATTTTTGTTTTTGTTATCATATAGGCAAATTATCTCTTCGAGGTACAAATCAGATTGTTTTTTTTTTATTAAATCATATTTAAAACAAAAAATATATATTATTATTTGTTCACTAACTTAATTATTAAGTCTCACTCAATCAATTTTACAAATTTTTAAATTTTATATTAATTATATTTTTTTCTAGTAAAAAATATATATCTCACTTAAAGAAAATATATTAATTATATAAAATTAAACTTTTTAATTTAATTAATAATATTTTATTGTACAACAAAAATAAGAATACTCGTTGGTGTGTGAGACGATAGATTTATTACTAAATAAATAATAAATTAACTTATTAATTAATTAATCAAGGTTGACGTCTTGAAATATCTCTTACACGGGAAGAATAATACAATATTATTTTCTTTTATCTTTACAATTCTACGTTAATTCTAAAATATAATTTATACTCTAATTTACAATTTAATTATAATATTTTTCTTAATAATATAAATTATTTAAGATACTAATAGGTCTAATTTATAAAATAATTTTTATAATCAAATATATTATAATAACTAATTATTTTTTATTTCTAATATAAATTATTTAAGATACTTGAAAGATTTAATATACTTGTCAAAAATAAAACATTAATAATTAGATAAGTAAGATAAATGGTTTTTACACATTTTAACCTTCCAAAATCATAAAAGTGATAAATTCGATTAATATTTTTATAAGATTGATTTTAAAATTACGTGAACTTCATCCAAAAACTGTAAAATTATGATTAGAAAATCACATAAACAACATAGCAAATCTTTCAACAAGCATGGTGTTCCTGTGAGGATGATTTAAAGTACACCACCACATATGAATGTTCTGAGAGAAAAAACAATAAACAGTAGCTAGTGAGGCTTAATGACATGAGAGAGTGGGAGAGATAAGAGGAAAAGTGGAATACTGTGTCTGGGTCAACTATTGCCATTTTAAATTTAAATTATTATAATAATAAAATTAATAAAAATGAATTTTAATGAAATTGTTTAAATTTTTTTATCTTAATAATTAAATATAATATAAAATTGTTAACCCACAAAAAATTTTCTTATAAATGAGATCAGATAAATTATGTGATGATCTAGAAATATTCACAGCATATTCTATATCGAAATGAATGATGTATTGCTGTCTTCAGATGTGTATGCTTGAATTAAAGTTATATAATTTTAAAATATTTTTATTTTAGAATTTTTTTTTCTCAATTAATGCATCGAAACATATGATTTATAATTAAAATTCATAAAAAAAAACCTCTATAACTTTAAATGAAGCATATATATTTTCTGGAAAATAACGTGTTAAAAATATCTGAGCGGTCGTAGGTGCGTTGCCCGACTCTTATTTTTGAAAAATGTCTACTTTACAATTGTAATCATGTTGCTTATGTACTATTTTATTTTTAAGCTTAAATATATATTTAGTTCTTATTTTTATTGTTTTTATTTAATTTAGTCTTTATTTTTATTTTGTGTTCGATCAAATTTTTATTTTCGTTAAATTTAGGTTAATTTGATCCTTTTGAGTAAAAGTGTTTAAATAGTTAAACTTTTTTGAACAGTACATGTCACGTGTTAGTTCTTGATTTTTTTAATTTTCTTTATTTTTTAATTTTAAAATAATTGTCCACGTGTCAAGTCATAATTGTGCCGCGTGTCAGTTGCGACTATGTTATTTGTTTTGTTCAATGTAATCCATATATTCATTATTTTTGTTCAATTTAGTCCCAACTTTGGTTAAAATGAATCAATTTTATAATAAATTATAAAAATCAAACTAGATAGACAAATAAATGAGGAACAATAAATAAACAAGTGGAGATCTGCGTTCGTACAATATTTTAAAATTTTATTAATCAATCTGTGTGAGATGTACCTCTTATGTACCCGAATGTAATGACAAATTAACAAAAATCAACTTTATTGCTTGCACTCGGTGGTTGACTTGAAAAAAAAAATAGGTCAAATCAGATAGACAAATAAATGGAGAATAATAAATAAAGAAGTGAAGATCTACATATTACTTTTTGTACAATATTTTAAAATTTATTAATCAATATTTTTGAAATGTACGTCTTATGTACCCCGAATTTTATTATAAGTTACAACAAAATTAACCTTATTGCTTGCACTAGGTAGCTTGCTTGAAGAAAAGAAATAGGTCAAACCAGATAGACAAATAAGTGGGACATAATATACAAATAAATGGCAAGCAACATATCACTTTCTTACAATTTTTAAAAATTTACTAATAAATCTTTCTCTTATTGTCCAATGGGATGTACCCCTATGTACCCCAAATTTTATTATAAGTTACGAAAATCATCATCCCTTACTACTTGCACTATGTGACTGACATGAAAAAAAAAAGTCAAACCAGATAGGCAAATAAGAGGAGAATAATAAATAAATAAATAAGTGGAGAGCTGCATATTATTTTTCGTACAATATTTTAAAATTTATTAATCAATCTTTTTGGGATGTACATTTTATGTACACGATAAATTATAAAAATCAACCCTTTATCGCTTGCACTAGGTGCCTAGTTTGAAAAAACAAACAAGTCAAACCAGATAGACAAATAAATGGGGAATAATAAATAAATAAGTGAGAGCTGCATATTACTTTTCATATAGTATTTTAAAATTTATTAATCATTCTTTTAGGGATGTACCTCTTATGTATCCGAATTCTATGATAAATTACAAAAGTAAACCCTTATTATAGCTTACACTAGGTAACTGGCCAAACCAGATAGGCAAATAAATGGGGAACAATAAATGTGGATAGCTGCGTATTACTTTTCGTACAATATTTTAAAATTTATTAATCAGTCTTTTTGGGTTTGGGATGTACCTCTTATCTACCCCGAGTTTTATTATGAGTTACAAAAATATTAACCCTTATTACTTGCACGAGGTGGCTGGCTTAAAAAAAATAGTTTTTTTTTTCTTATCATCAAAGGGATGAACTTCTTATGTACCACTAATTTGATTATAAGTTACGAAAATCATCCCTTATTACTTACACTAGGGGACTGCCTTGAAGAAAAAAATAGGCAAAACCATATAGGCAAATAAATGTGGATAGTTGCGTATTACTTCTTCTCGTACAATATTTTAAAATTTATTAATCAGTCTTTTTGGGTTTGGGATGTACCTCTTATCTACCCCGAATTTTATTATGAGTTACAAAAATATTAACCCTTATTACTTGCACGAGGTGGCTGGCTTAAAAAAAATAGTTTTTTTTTTTCTTATCATCAAAGGGATGCACTTCTTATGTACCACCAATTTGATTATAAGTTACGAAAATCATCCCTTATTACTTGCACTAGGGGACTGCCTTGAAGAAAAAAATAGGCAAAACCATATAGGCAAATAAGTGAGGCATAATATACAAATAAATGGGAAACAACGTATCACTTTCATACAAATTTTAAAATTTACTAATAAATTTTTTTTATCATCGAATAGGATGTACCTCTTATGTACCCGAAATTTTATTATAAGTTACAAAAATTAACTTTTATTGCTTGAACTAGGTGGTGGCTGACTTAAAAAACAAAAGGCAAATAAGTGGGGAGCTGCGTATTACTTTTCGTAATTTTTTAAAATTTACTAATCAATCTTCTTTTATCATCCAATGGATGTACCTCTTATGTACCCCGAAATTAATTATATGTTACAAAAATCAACCATTGCTTGCACTAGGTGGTTGACTTGAAAAAAAAAAAAGTGGTACATAGTAAACAAATAAGTGGGGAGTTATGTATTACTTTTCGTTCAATTTTTTAAAACTTATTAATCCATATTTTGTTTTATCATCCCATGGAATGTACCTTATGTATCCCGAATTTTATTATAACTTAAAAAACTCAACCCTTATTGCTTGCACTACGTGGCCGGTTTGAAAAAAAAAGGCCAAACTAGATAGGCAAATAAATGGGGCACAAAGAACAAATATGTGGAGAGCTGCGTATTACTTTTTGTACAATTTTTTATAATTTATTAATCAATTTTTTTTATCATCAATGGGATGTACCTCTTATGTACCCGAATTTGATTATAAGTTAAAAAAATAAATCCTTATTGTTTGTACTAGTTGGCTAGCTTGAAAAGAAAAGTTTAAAATATATTTGGTTCCTATTTTTATTATTTTTATTCAATTTTGTTCTCATTTTCGTTCTGTATTCAATCAAGTCCTCATTTTCGTCAAATTTTAGTCAATTTGGTCATTTTTAGTAAAGATGTTTAAATTGATGTGATTAATAATTTTTTTTGTCATTAAAATCAATTGGTAACGAGAGATTTACTTGGAGTGAATTACAAAGATATAAAATAATAACATATAAATGGATATGTTATTATCGGTGTTGTCTCCACAAAAATATTATTGTATAAAAGAAAAATTAACTCCATCTTTTTTATGTAATAAGTTATTTATATAATAGTAGGAATGCTACAAATAAAATTGAAATAGAAGATTAAATTAAACTTATTACGGTTGTAATTATTCATTAATATTGTTCATGTGCAATGAATACTAAATGCTGTAATTTTTTTTATAGTGGTTATATAATAGAATTGGTTTTCTATAACAAATTAAAGACTATAAAACAATCATAAGTGAACAAGTAAATGAACATAGTATAACTATGTGTTAATAAACATGTGAAAATAAATATGCAAACATAAAAAACTATAAAATCAGAGCAAAGTCCTCATGACCTTAAAATGTTTTAAGGAGAACCACACATATATAATAATATTTTTAAACTAGTTGGTCATTAAAACATAAGTATAATTAAGCACTTTATATAATGCATAGATATCGCAAACATATATAGACTCTTTTAATTAATATATAGATATATTTGTCTAATATGTATAGTTAAATTTATTTAATTGATGCATAGACAAATTTGTGTAATATGTATAATTAGATATGTCTAATAAATATATAAAAATACTTGTTTAATATTTATTATTAAACTCATCTGATCAATGTATAAACATTCATTTCTAACATATATTGCAAGATTTCTCTAATCTTATTATCATTTTATAATTTGTTCGAATCCCTAGTTTCACTTAGATGGAAGCACAATTTCAAAGTCCCTAATGTAATATAGGAAAAGAATCCGAGTATCAATCCTAGAAGGTGACAAAAATTTTAAATGATTTGTTTGTACGGATTCGGTACTAGAAAACAGGTGCAAAGATGCGGAGGAATTATAGATGAATTAAAAATGCTTGCAAACTACTATTTCTAATGGAAGAACTATCCTAAAATGAGATATGAGAGATTAATATGCAAATACTTTATGTAAGGAGTTAATGCATGGTGAAATGCTATAGGAGTGGTTAGAAAATGAAAATAATCACTTAAAACTGTTAGAATGATGTAATGGAATATGTCTAGCAATGAGGAAAAACAATGCACATATGAAATATAATCATATTACTATTTTAAAAATCTCTGTACATGTATTGATATACAAATTAAGCCATACAAAAAGTACTCATATCGATATATAGAAATATATAATGCTCCAACACTTTGCAACCTAACTCTATGACAACGACAAGACAAAAACACCTACGCACCAAAATGTATTGGTAAAGCAACCAACACACCAAGTACAAGTAAATCCTCCATATTCCGGAAAAACTGTTTATACCAGGTTTCATTGGACACCAACTACAAAGGAACTAACTTATCTGTATTCTTGTCTTCGGTTACACCTTAACTAGTCAGAACTTTTTTCCTTTCCTACATTAATTTCCATATAATTCTTTCATCCATAGTCAATCTATCTGAATTAATTAAAAAGAAAATAGTTAGAAAAAAAATCATTTTAAATATTTATTATAATTATTTAAACTCGGATTCAATTAAATCAGTCTCATGCTAAATTTTTTATTTCGCATGTTAAAGTAAGAAACTTATTATTCTCTGATGTCACTCAGTAAAATGTGAAATCTCATTGCATATTTTATTTGGTGTGAAACTGAAGCAAGGCTTTTTGTTGCTCTATATAAGTTTCTTTGTAGCACCGAGTTCTGCAACTTCACAGCTCTTGAATTCACAGGTAAGTCTGATGAGAGTGTAGTAGTGAATCATTTTCGACGAGACAAAGTTCTCCCAAACACTTCAACATGGCTTCTTCAGCGATGGAAACCTGCAAATCAGAGGATTTGCACATGCAGGTGGACGTTGAGAAGAACGCAGAGGATGTAAGGTCTCAGTGGGTTCTTAACGCTCCTGAGCCCCCAAGTCCATGGCGTGTGGTTGCAGATTCTGTGAGGAAAACCATCTCTCACTATAAACAAAAGCTTTCCTCTCTCTCAGATCAACCCTGCACCACACTCCTCATGTCACTTCTGCAGCTTGTTTTTCCCATTCTTGCTTGGGGCAGAAACTACACTGCCACCAAGTTCAGGAAAGATCTTCTTGCAGGCCTCACTATTGCCAGTCTCTGTATTCCCCAGGTATAGCATCTTATTGTAATGAATTTATAATCAAGCTAACACTACTTGTAACTGTGTGGTGTTTTCAATTTTCATCATAGAGCATTGGATATGCAACCTTGGCACATCTTGATCCTCAATATGGACTTTGTAAGGCACTTCCATTTTTCTACCAATATCATTACAAGTTTTGAACATGTTGAGTCCTTACTAAAATCTGTGTAATAAAACCATGTAGATACAAGTGTGGTACCACCACTTGTGTATGCTGTGATGGGAAGTTCAAGAGAGATAGCAATTGGTCCTGTGGCAGTGGTTTCTTTGCTGTTATCCTCAATGATGGAGAAACTAGTAGACCCTGCTTCTGATCCAGTGGCTTATACGAAGCTAATTCTACTTGCTACTCTCTTGGCTGGGATCTTTCAAACATCCTTCGGACTCTTCAGGTGAAAATGAATGAGTAAAAGTGATTACAAAATGGGTGATTTGTTTATTAATTAAGAGTTTTGAAACACAGGCTGGGGTTCCTTGTGGATTTCCTATCCCATGCTTCAATAGTTGGATTTGTGGGAGGAGCAGCCATCGTGATAGGGCTTCAACAGTTGAAGGGACTCTTTGGAATCACCCATTTTACGACCAAAACCGACATAGTCTCTGTCATCAAAGCTGTCTGGGAAGCAGTTCATAATCCTGTAAACTACTTCCCCTGTCCCTTTGCTTTTGCTTTTTCTTTTTCTTTCTTTTCCCTATAAATTGGAGAGGCTGTGCCAAACCAACAATAATCCAATTCAACATTTTCATTATTCTTTTAAAATTGTATAATAAAAATGCATTATTCTTTTAAAAGCTGAATTTTATGAAAAAAAAAAATGTAACAACTGCTTATATACACAGGCTTAGGCCTCATTTTAAAATTTTAAAAATCACTCTCCATTCCTCCTGATTTTGTAAATAAAAACACTTATCCATATTCATCTGCATCCATTTATTAAAAAAATTAATAATAATAAATAATGCTCCTATTATAATTTCATCAGTCCAATGTTACAAATTAAAAATCAGAAACTAATTAAATATAGACAATGATATTACAATTTATATTGTTTAATTCTTAATTTTTACTCTCTAACGTGACTTAACGTGGTGAATGATTCATACTAAACTATACAAAAAAGTAAAAAATAAAAACAGAATCAAAGTATAATTTTTTTTCCATATAATTTGTTCATGCGTATACATATTGAATTGCAGTGGAATCCTCGAAATTTTATCCTTGGATGCTCGTTCTTGGTCTTCATCCTAACAACGAGATTTCTGGTGAGCAATAAATGGAATGAGCTTTCAATTCCCTCTTCCCTCTTTTTTGCATGATTTCGGTGGGGTTCTAGTTTGAACACTCTAATTAATTCCCCTGGCAGGGTAAAAAGAAGAAGAAACTGTTCTGGTTGGCATCAATTTCTCCTCTTGTATCAGTTATTTTGTCGACTCTATTTGTGTTTCTGACAAAAGCTGATAAAAATGGAGTAAAAATCGTGAAACATGTGAAAGGAGGATTAAACCCAATCTCCATCCATGAGTTAGACTTCAACAGCCCCTACATTGGTGAAGTCGCGAAAATTGCACTAGTGGTTGCTGTCGTTGCCCTTACCGTGAGTAACAAATAAATTATAATTATATATCAATTATAGTTTGGTTTTCTTATTTTCCATTTCATGTTGATACGACACAACCGGTACCTTACCCATTAATTATAGGAATCTATTGCTGTCGGGCGATCTTTTGCATCCATCAAAGGATACCAGCTTGATGGAAACAAGGAGATGATGTCAATAGGTCTCACAAACATCATAGGATCCTTCACCTCTTGCTACGTCGCAACTGGTACATAATTCTTATGGAAAATGAGTTTTTCTTGTTCTGTTCTTTAATAAAAAGGATGAAGTTTAAGCAAGATTAATTGTGGCAGGTTCGTTCTCCCGCACTGCTGTTAATTATGCAGCTGGGTGTGAGACTCTGGTGTCAAACATTGTGATGGCGATCACGGTGTTGGTATCGCTTCAGTTTCTGACGAAGCTCTTGTATTACACTCCTATAGCTATTCTTTCTTCTGTGATCCTTTCTGCTCTCCCAGGACTCATTGACGTCACTGAAGCTTACAAAATCTGGAAGGTTGATAAGATAGATTTTCTTGCTTGTGCTGGTGCCTTCTTCGGAGTTCTCTTTGCTTCTGTGGAGATTGGTCTTCTAGTGGCGGTAATCATTGCCACTCATCTCTTCTTTCTTCTCATTATCACCATCACTATATATAAAACAGTAAACATATTCAATAACTATGTAAACAAACACTTACATGTCTGCATCATAATTAACAAACAATTAGTCCAAATGAAACTATATTATGAAGATGTTGATTAAGTTCAAGTTTAATATACAGATTAAGTATCCATAAAACGATATGTCAGTTTTTGCTGATGCTATATCTTTGTTATAGTGGGTGTTACTAGTTTACAGCATGCCGAACTGTTTCTGTTTTAAGAACATCACATTATATGGCTAGTGGTGTAATGTAGTATTTTCATTGGGAGAGCTCTCAATTAAATTTCTTATTAGCATCATTTTGCCACCTTACTATGCGTTTAAAGTTTGAACTGTTTGTGCCACCTGAAATAATAAACTATATATGAATGACAAGAATAAATTCATATATATATATATATATATAGGTTTGTGAAAGCACACCAAACTCAGATTTACTGTTGAACATTATGAAACGCAATAATATTTCAACAGCAAGCAATTCTTGAGTGGATATCTAAAAGCTTTTAAGTTACAACCTATATTTGTACTTTTTAAGAGTATGGTTTTTAGCAGAAAAAAGAAATTCTAGTATTCATAAAAATGAGTGACGGCATGGGACAAAACCTGACTTGTACATTATATAATAGGCAATCCCCACCACTTGACTGGACCCACATATTTTGCACTAAGAGTGATGCAGAATGGATGTGCACCGTTGAAAACTGCATATTCTCTTTGGTTGGAACATATTTATACCTTGAAAATTAAAGCCACCTAAAAAATTCTCTATATGGAATGATATTCCTTGCTAGGGTTGCAATCACATGACTGAGATCTCACATATACAAAATTTTCAACAAATCACTAACGCTTCAAGTTATTAGGTCAGATTGTTTCTTTCTTCTAAATGGCCTAAACAAGTACTAGTCCTTTTCTCTTGGAAGTGGCAATTAGATACAAAATTTCGTCGACAAATTATTGATTAAGGTGTTGTGTGGAAGAAAATAAAGAACCTCCACAGTTGCGAGACAAGACATTCAAAAGAAAAATAATGAAAGGAAAAATATTGCTAAGGCCCAATGGATAACAGTTTTTACTTTGTTTCTTTTACAATAGTTGATTGCATAAACTGTGTTCAATTTAAAATTTGGATTTTGTTTATCTGTAGGTGGTTATATCTTTTTCAAAGATCATTCTAATCTCAATTCGACCAGGCACAGAAACTCTTGGAAAACTTCCTGGCACTAACTTGTTCTGCGATGTGTATCAGTATCCGATGGCAGTTAAGATTCCAGGGGTTATGATAATAAGAGTCAAATCTGCGTTACTTTGCTTTGCAAATGCTAATTTCGTCAGAGAAAGGTATATGACATATATACAAAATGGGAAATGATCAATGTCAGAAACATGAGTAAAATTTTAATCTTCAAATCTTGTGTTTCAAGGATCATCAAATGGGTCTCTGAGGAAGAATCAGAAGATGACAAGGGAAATTCAAGAAGCACCATTCAACTCGTAATTCTTGACACCTCCAGTAAGCCTTTCTGACTCTAGTGATCTTTCTGAAAAAAAAGGAAAAGAAAATGAAATCAATTAAAATAAAAAATAAAAAAAGCGTTAACATCTCAGCAAATGAAAAAAGAAAGAAGTACAGACACATACATAATATGCATACAGTAATGATGGAAAAGGAAAATAGACAGAGACGTGCTAAAGTGATATTTTTGAAAATTCTACTCCGTTGACTTTTAATTTATAAATGGAAATAAAAACCTTTAAAAATGCAAATATTATTCAGTTTTGAAGTATGATTTTATTGAGTTTTCGAAATCTTATTATCTAAACTTTAAAAATAATAAATAACAAGGATTTATTTTAATTTGAACTCTACTTTATTAATTAAAACAATTATTTATTTATTTTTATTTCAGACCTGAACGTGATATTATTAATTTGCTTAAATTAATTGTACAAAAATAAATTCTTTAAAAATATATACTCCACTTAAGCATCTTAGAATATTTTGTGTTGTGATTAAAAGTTTTACAATCTCGTTTCTTTGATTGAATCGTGATGTTTTGTTGCTTTAGATTTGGTGAACATTGACACCTCTGGAATTGCTTCTCTGGAGGAACTGCATAAGAGTTTGTCTTCACATGGAAAACAGGTATAACTTCATTTCGTTTCAGACCTAAAAAATCAAAACCGATGATGATGATGAAGGGAAACTTTCACGGCCATTTTTGAGGTCTATTAATTGCATGATGAACACTATGAAAGTTTTAGTAGTTTTTAGATGTAGAAGAATGATGACGTAGTGGTTTTTGTGTTGTTCTCAGTTAGCCATTGCGAACCCTAGGTGGCAAGTGATACACAAGCTAAAGGTGTCCAACTTTGTCTCCAAATTCGGTGGCAGAGTATTTCTCACTGTTGAAGAAGCTGTTGGCTGCAAGAGCCACTGCTAAGACATATATGATTGCAGAGTATTATGTGTGGTAAAATAAAAAGGTTAAAAACAGTATCTGATATCCATTTCTCTCTGGAAAATCGCAACAGTGCTTATGAGTTTGCATGTATTTCTAGTCCCAACTATGTAAAAAATGGGGGCATTAGAATAAGTCATCTTGTAGTAATATCTTGTTGGAGATGATGCAAGTTTCTTCTAATTTGTGTGCTTAATAAAATTGCAGTTTGAAGTCGTGTCTAAAATGCTGCAAATACTTTTGCTCAGTGTTCCTTGAAGATTTTTTAGCTCAAAAACTACTGAATGTTAAACCCTAAATCCTAAAATGAATATTTTTATTAACACGAGAAAAAAATTATAAATGAATGAAATATTTGAACTGTATACAATAATCTAAAATATATGCAAAGGAAAATTCAAAACAAAAAAAATATTTTTTTTTTACTTTTTTTCTAAAAAAAAAAGAAAATTAAGACTCTCCTGCCTAATTTTGTTTTAGAAAAATTTAATCTCCAAGCACCAAACAACAAAACACAAAAAGAAAATGTGTACGAGCCCTGATGTTTTTCCTTAAATATGTTCGTTATGTCTTAATTCTCCTCTAGGGTATGTATACCAACATGATGGTTTATTTTTTTTATCAGCAAAAATAAATATAATTAAACTATATATTAATACATATAACCTGTTGAATTCAAACATCAAAGGACTTAGGATTGAATAAAAAACAAATCTTGTAAAAAATTATTACTTGAGTAGAGAAATCCTCAAGACATCTCTTTTGATTGACTCCTATTAGAGTGATATCTAAAGCTCCAAAAAGTTAATTTTATTATCAATGAAACATTTGTTGTGTTTGTCTCTTCTACATTATGTTCCAATGTCATTGCATCCATAATATAAAGTTCACAACTTTGAATGTATACTATGTTATTTAATTTTTATTTATAGTTTGTCATACAATATTGTTGGATCAAATATTTATTATTAAATCAAAAACATCAAAATATTTTGATTATGACTTAACCTACTCGTTCTTTATCACAGGATCATTGATATTTTTCACTACATAGACCTGAAAAAAAAAGTCATAGCCAAAAACTAAATAATCATACAATATCATCTTTTCTTAGAAACTCTTCAGTCTTATCCATTGCTGGTCTCTCTTTTTTTTTTTTCAAAAGACTAAAATAAAATTGTGAGAAAAGGCTAGATATGCGATAAGACATTTTAGATAATTGGTATAAACAACAAAAGCATATATTACTTCAAACATATATATATATATATATATATATATATATAAACTAATACAATATAAAGTGATAATACCTCACACATGGCTTGGGAATTGTATTTCCTAGAACTGTCAAAATGGATTAGAACCTGCGAGTCAATCCGACTCACCACAGATTTGGGTCGGGTTGAGTTAAAAACTTTTTACAAATTTTAATACGGGTTAATTTTTGACCCGGTTCATCTAGAACTCGACTCATCCGGGTTGAACCCGTGGTGAGCCAGGTTGTCTCACCAACCCTCAGATAAAAGGGTCACACAAGTTTTTTTTTTTTTATTAAGTTGGACTTTACGTTTGGGTCATGTTAGGTTGTTTTTTTTTAGTCAACACATAAATAATTTGTATTTTTTTTATTTTGGTTTGTATTTGGATTGTATTAAAGTTTATTTAGATTTTAATTAAAATTATAATTTCATTTTGATTGAAAAAAAATAAAAATTGTATTTTTTTATAATTAACTGAACCTGTGAGCCAACCCGTTTAACCCGCTAATCCGTGGTGAGTCGGGCTGGGTTCAAATTTTTTTTGCTCGCTAAAAAGTAAGGCAGGTTAGGTTGACTCGCTAAATCATCAATCCATAATGGGTTGAACCGGGTCAAACCGAATTACCCATTTTAACAGCTCTAGTATTTTCCATTATAGACCTATACTACATAAAAGAATTTTAAATTTCGATAGACGTAAGAGGTTAATACCATGGAAGCCCAAATTCCAAATGCAATTAAGAAATCATGGTAAACGTTACAAATATATTTTTATAAAACTATAAAAAGTAAAACAGACGATAGGGGGGTGTCATACTATTTTTAAATTTTTAACCACAATTAATTACAAAAATAGTGTGGGTGCAAAGTTTTGATATTAAAATACCCATATGCTTTCTGAGTTACATGGGAATAGTTATTTTTTTAGTTTAGGGCTTTTTGCAGAGTTGAAAAGTAGATAAAAATAAGTTAAGTTTAGTGGTTGATGTTCTTAGACCGTAAGAAGGGTAGGTTCATAGAAGTAAGATCATCACTCACACTAAATCTTCTGAGGCACTAACTTTAAGCACAACTTCACGTTTCCAAACTCTACATTTTTCGAACTTGTTATTGTACATCTCTAAAATCTTGTCCAGATTCAATCTATATAGATACTGTTCTCTTCTTTTTCTCACTCATTCTTTATTTTTTAGGTATAACTTTACTAAAGATGTTGACACTTTTCTTAGAAATGTCCAATGCAAAGTGTTATAAAACAATTCTATCAAAATTTTCTGAGATAACATATATGAGAACATCTTAAATATAACAGTTTTTTAGATAAAATTTATATTTTAAAAATGACAAGCTTAATTGTACAATTATATAAATAAAAAATTACGAATATACGTAGAAAAGGTTATCTTTAGAATGAAATTCATAAAAAAGATGCAGTAAAATTACAAATAAAAGTGATGTAATAAAATCCTTTGAAAATAAAATGACACCTAATATAAAGATCTGTAAGATATTTATATTAGAGATTCTCTTAAATAGCTTTTGCTAATACAACAACAAAATTTTCAAGTTACTTTCTAAAAATAAAATTTTCAACAAAATTTTCACCATTAGGTTATTTTTTAAAGTAGCAATCGAAATACTTGTTAGCTTGAAAATTTTCAGAGTATGGTTTTATTTGGAGACATATAATTTGGTTTTGTTTAAGAGGATGTAGCACACGGGCTTTATAAGAAGCCCTTTTCTCTTTTGATATTTCTTTTTGCACCTGTACATTTTCCTTCTACACTCTTACATATGAAAATTTCAACTTCCATATTATAAACATCTGAAGATTTTTTTTATAAAAAAAAAAAATTGATTTCTGGATTACATAATTTATAACACTTTCTTCCTCAAAACAATTCTTGACACAACACATTGACAAGGGTGGTGGTGACGAAATAACGCCAAGAGATGGCATATGAAAATTATGGGGGTGCAGAGATAAATGGTCTTCTCTTTAAGGGATTTAAATGGGCTCTATTAATAATGCCCACAAATCCATGATGATTAATCAAACCCTCCCATTTTAAAAGTATTTAATTTTATTATTTTTTTTATAGCAAAAATTATTATATGGTGACAATCTTTTACTGTGTCAAAATTAATAGAAGAACTAAATTCAGATAATGTGATAATAATTGTAAAGTTCATATATAAAATGAATAAATTTACACACTTTTCTTTTTACTAATTAATCAATTTTTAAAATATAAGAACCAAAACCAAAAATTAATAAAAAAAATAGATCAAAAATATATTTAACCCATAAATCAATAATCATTGACTTTTGATTTATATATTTTATTTTTCTAAAGAAAATAACTTTGACTTTGTTCATTATAAGGATAACAAAGGAAAAGCTAGATTTCCAACCCTACTACACTATTATTTTCATAAAACAACTGAACATGCCTTATATTTTCCAAGATATCTATTATATACAATCAGTCTTTCATAACAGTAACTTACAAAGTATTATGAGAATATGGTAAGAGAATGTAACATTACTCATCTTCTGAATAAACACATTACCCATTGCAAATAAAAAATAGAAGACAGAAGAAAAGTAGTGTGATTAAAGAAGCGCAGCAGAGCGTAGAAGGATAAGCGCTTTCTCAATTCTCTCTACTGCTGTCTTTAAAACAGTAAGGGATTGGGCATAAGAAATGCGGATGCAACTATCATCTCCAAATGCACTTCCCGGAACCAGTGCCACCTGTTGTAAATCAAAACATCAAAACACATCATCAATCATGTCATGCTTTATTCAAAACAAACACCTTAAAGAGATACTTTAGTCTTCTATAGAATGTGCATGCATATAAGAAATTTGTATAGAATCTCAAAAGGTCATTTAAATGAATATACTGTTGTATAAACATATGGGTAGTTGAAGAAATGCTTTGAGATTAAGAGTTCATTAATAGTATTTTGATAGTAATTGAGTAGGATTATTTATTGTGTTTTAGTATTAGTTATATTTAATGTATGTGATTGAAAGGTTTATAAAAGAACCATGTAGTGCTCATTGTAAAACATAATAAGTTTTAATATAGAGAGTATTTATACAGAAAGACTTGTTTGTTAACATATACCAGGCCCTTGTCCAACAGGTATCGACAGAAGGAGTCAGAATTCTCGATTAAGCCAAACCCTTCAGCTTCTCTTCCATAATAAGAGCTGAATTCAATGAACAGATAAAATGCTCCCTGAAATTGAAAAAAAAAAAAAATAGAACACTTTTTAATAGAAGGAATTGGAGCTAAAAACTGGGCAAAGGAGGGTCAAGCAACATGGTAATAAGTTCACACCTGTGGTTCAGATATTTTCACACCATCCATTTTTGAAAAGCTTTCAACCAAGAAATCCCTTCTTTCCCTGAAGGCTTTCACCATGGTAGAAACAGCCTCTCCACCTGCATAGCCTAGTCCTAATGCAGCAACACCAGCTTTCTGAGATACACTGCTTGCCCCTGATGTGAACTGTATTCAACGAAATGTGTTTGATATCAGAAGCCAGTTAAGAGTTGGTCAAAGTAGAATGGTTAAAAATATCAGTTAGTTAGTTACTAAGACATAGAAAGTTTGATTTTGAGTTGTGCATAATTCACAAAAAGTGAAATGAAAATGCAGCCTACCTGACTTTGAATCTTTCCACAGGCTGCAACAAAGTGTTTTGGACCAGCAATATACCCAAGACGCCACCCAGTCATGGCAAATGTCTACAACAACGGTTGAAAAGCATTATAATTCAGACCTCAGGCTTTTACATTTATCATAATTTACAGACATTCTAACAAACACATAATTTGCATGGAGCAGAAACAAAAAACAGGCGATTAAGAACACAAGCATCAACATGCCCGACAGAAAATTTATACCAATCAGAAACTATACTTTATCCGTAAGAGCATATATCACCATAGACCAACCTTGGAAAACCCATTCACGGTTAGTGTTCTGTCCCACATTCCAGTTAAAGATGCAAAGCTTGTGTGAGTTGCAGGTGCATAAATTATGTGTTCATAAACTTCATCAGAGAGAACCTGTTTAAAACAGCCGTAGAGATCTTGAAATGAACTATCATTGAGGAAAAGTGGAAAACACATTCAAGCGTAATGGGTGCTTGTTTGTACCAGAAGCCTGGGGTGCTTTGCTACAATTTGGGCTATCTCTTCAAGTAGTTTCTTAGAGTAGACAGATCCTGTTGGATTACACGGTGAACAAAGAATAAGTAGCCTTGATCTTTCTGTAAGATTGGCTTCAAGCAGTTTCGGATCCAAAAGAAAGTTATTAGATATTTGGGTTGGAATAATCACAGGATTTGCATCTGCTAGTCTTGCCATTTCTGGATAACTCACATAGAATGGACCTGGAATGATAACCTGAAACATTCGCAGCACAAGAAGGTAAATAAATAGAAACCTCCACACCATGCAAAAGGATAAATAACCAGAATCAATTCTGCTAATAATCACCAAAACGCAAACTAAGCAATCATAGATGCTCATGGTAGAGTATAAGGCGTTTCCTACCTCATCTCCTGGGGAACAAAGTGCAAGCACCGCTTGAACAACACTCTGTTTCGCTCCATTGCTGACCAAAATCTCATCTGGGGTATATGTAATACCATTCTCCTCTACAGAAACAGTCATGTAACATTGTTCAAACTCCTAATCTCGCATAATGATAATAATAATAATAATGAGAAATATACTCGTTAAGCATCTAAATTCTGAAGTAACCTTTTAGCTTGTGACATATTGCTTGGCGTAATTCTAAGGTTCCGGCATTAGGAGTATATCTAGTGTGACCGTCACGAATTGCATTCATCCCAGCCTATATCATCTTTATTCATGTCAGGTCATGATCATGAATTCATGATACAATACACAGAGAAAAGGGACAAAAGAAACAAGAACAAGAACATTTATTGCTAACTTTTACAAACAAATGGAAATTTACACAGAACTCGCCTCAGCTATAACAGTGGGTGTGTCAAAGTCAGGTTCTCCAGCCGCTAAGCGAATAACGGGAACTCCGGCTTGTAAAAGAGCAGTGGCATGATCACTTATGGCCACAGTTTTGGAAGGCTTCACAGCATTAACTCTGTGGCTCAAAGAGACATCAACTTCTACGTCATCAAAATCACTCTTATTTTTTGCCTTTACCACTACCACCCTTTTCTTCAGCTCCACGTGATTTCCTTTCTGCATGGTTCTACAGAGCCAATAAAACCATTAATTAGCAACAACAATAAAGTGAATATCTGAAGTGGAATGGCACAAGAGAATCGAGGTAACCTGAAAGGAAGTGTGGATGGAGATGGAAAAAAGCAACGAGAAACGGAATAGTCATCTCCAAACGTGATTGTGGAGATGGCAGCGTTATGTAGTGCATTGGCCATGGGAAATGATAAGAAGCTCTCTACGCAAATGCAACGTTGAAACGCCAAGACAAGAAGGGAAGTGCATTATATACAAGTAGAAGGGGGTAGAGGAATATGTGAAGATGGAGTTGGTGGAATCTCTTTTTCTTCACATCTTCCTCTACCACTTCTGCCAGCTTTTTGTTTGTGTTGGTCAAATATGTACAATTCAACTTCACCAACCTAGACCGACAACGTTAAAATTTTCTATTCATATAAGTGTTTTGTAATGTAAATGATTGTTTGACATCTTCTAAGAATTGCTCTCACTTAACAATTCATTTTAATAATATAATAGTATTGTTGTAAAAAGTCACACTTTTTTAAAGAAGTTTACATGTTTCAGAAGAAAAAAACTCAGGATGGAGAAATTGTTGATTTCTATTGTTCTCCTTCTGGGCTTAAGAGAAGAACAGAATTAAGTTGGAAGTGAGTGACGCTGTTTCAAAATAATGTCTAGCAAAAGAATGTTTTATAACTTGACACAAAAAGTATACTTGAGCGAATAGTTAGAGAATGGCAGGTAGAGATGAGATTCAGATACGATGATTGTGATCAACGATAATAATTTTACATCACCCAGAAAATCAATATTCAAGATTTTCGTCATTACTTCACTTTGTAATTTCTAGCAGAAAGAAACAAGAAAAAAAAGAGTAACAACCTCATGTACAACACAGGAATCAACCAGGACCCATTATTCTCCTAAATTAATCTCAAACTTTCTGTAAATCTTTTGTTTAGAAATAAATGAAAAACTGAATGTATTTTTAAGAGCTTAGAGAGATGAGTGCATTCTTAATTCTGTCCACTGCTGTGCTTAAAGTAGAAAGGGATTCTGCAAAAGAGATGCGGATGCAAGAATCATCTCCAAATGCACTCCCTGGAACCAAAGCAACCTGTAATGAGTCAAAACATTAACTTACGACTTAGGCCATTATTATGTGTATTAAGTTTGAACTTAATACGCTTAGTGTATCAGTAAAATCTTGAAGACCATTAAATGAGAATACCTGGCCCTTTTCCAGCAGATAGCGACAGAGGGAGTCAGAATTTTCGATTAAACCGAACCCTTCAGCTTGTCTTCCATAATAAGAGCTCAAATCAATGAATACATAGAATCCCCCCTGAAAGTGAAAAGAATAATACATTTTTCAAGGAAAGGAGAAACTAACAATAGAGAGGATGATAATCAAACACCTTTCACACCTGTGGTTCACATATTCTCGCTCCATCCATGTCTCGAAAGCTTTCAACCAAGAAATCCCTTCTTTCCCTGTAAGCTTTTACCATGGTAGAAACAGCTTCTCCTCCTGCATAGCCTAATCCTAATGCAGCAACTGCAGCTTTCTGAGATATACTACTTGCTCCTGAAGTAAACTGTGCTCCATAAAATGTGTTACATATCCCCAAAACTTAGTTAGAAAAGGAAAAAGGATAAACAGGGGAACAGGGTAGAAGAGTAGGGACTTTGACTTGGATCATTTGAGAGTACTAAACAGCAACTTTCATTGTTCTGTACAATTTCATTAAAACATATAATATTTTTTTATTTTCTCATTGAATATCTGTTAGATGTCTTGGAGCAAAAGGAAATCAAGAAAAGTTTCATATTTGGTTGTACATAATTCATCAAATGGAAATGAAAAATACAGCATGCATGCCTGGCTTTGAATCTTTCCACATGCTGCAACAAAATGTTTTGGACCAGCAATATACCCAAGCCGCCAACCAGTCATTGCAAATGTCTACAATAAGACAGTTGGAAAGCATCATAATTCAGATCTGAAGCATTCTACATTGTCATAATCTACGAACATTCAAATAATACAGAATTTGCACCGAGTAGAAAACGAAAACAAGGGATGAACAACACAAACAACAACATGCTCAAAAGAAAATCTATAGTAATTAGAATTTACACTCCATCAGTAAGAGCACATATCATCACTGAAAAACCTTGGAAAGTCCATTCACAGTTAGAGTCCTGTCCCGCATTCCAGGTAAAGATGCAAAGCTTGTATGAGTTGCCGGTGCATAAATTATGTGCTCATAATTTTCATCAGAAAGAACCTGAATACAACAGCCATAGAGATCTGTAAGGAGCTATAGTTGAGGAGAAAACATTCAAGTATCATGGATGGATGTCTGCACCAGAAGCCTGGGGTGCTTTGCTACAATTTGGGCTATCTCTTCAAGTAATTTCTCAGGATAGACAGACCCTGTTGGGTTACACGGTGAACAAAGAATAAGCAATCTGGATCTTTCTGTAAGGTTGTCTTCTAGCAGTTTCGGGTCCAAAAGAAAATCATTCAGTATGTGGGTTGGAAGAATCACTGGTGTTGCATGAGCCAGTCGTGCCATTTCTGGGTAACTCACATAGAATGGAGCTGGAATAATAACCTGAAACATTCTTCACAACACAAGGTGAATGAAAGCCTCCACAGTTTGCAAAAGGATAACATATATGTAAGTCTTCTAAAACCACAATAGAAGCAATTTTATAAATGGAAACACGTGCACAAAATGGACAGATTTTAATTTTCATAATGGTGAGAAAAAGGTTTGCGGGACCTGGAATATATGACAATCATATCGAGTTAGAAAAACGGAGAAATACAACATGGAAGATAAAAATATTCTAGAATAAGGAAATGAATGTCTAGTTGCAGAATAAGTTGAACAAAAGAAGCCATGTCAATAAGTTCAGACTTATTACAGAATGATATTAACACAAGTTGCAAATATGCTCACAATATAAGAATAAGTCCTCAAAAGAAGAGCACTTCTGAAGCTTCGTATGCTGTTTAAGTCAATTTTGTTCCCATATTTTAAATGCATTAGACAATTTTCTTTGACTCTAAAATGACTCAGTAGCATAACCAATTCTATATGTTTGTGGTAAGTATATAGCTGTTTCAAACCTCGTCTCCTGGGGAACAAACTGCGAGCACTGCTTGAACAATACTTTGCTTGGCTCCATTACTGACAACAATCTGATCAGGAGAATGTATAATTCCATTCTCTTCTGCAGAAACAGTTCTGTCACATTGTCAAACTTCCAACCTCACCCAATATAATCATAAATAAAACACACAAACACGCAAATATCTGAATTCTGAAGTAACCTTTTAGCTTGTGACATATTGCTTGGCGCAATTCTAACGTGCCAGCATTGGGGGTATATCTGGTATAACCGTCACGAATTGCATTCATCCCAGCCTATCATTCCCATACATCTCATCTCATGATCATGAATTTACAACACATACAAAAAGAGAAAAGGGACAAAAACCGAAGAAGAATAAACACTTATATTATCAACTTAACAGAGTGAAATTTACAGAGAAATCACCTCAGCTATCACAGCAGGAGTGTCAAAATCAGATTCTCCAAAAAACAAGCGAATAACAGGAACTCCAGATTGTGAAAGAGCAGTGGCGTGATCACATATGGCTAGAGTTTTGGAAAGTTTCACAGCATCAACTCTGTGACTTAAAGAAATATCAACGCCCGAGTCATCAAAATCGCTATTAGACTTTGCCTTAATCGGCACAGCCATTCTTTTCAACTCAATGTGTTTTCCTTTATGCATGGCTCTACAAAGGCAATAAAAGCATTAGCAACAGGCGATGCTGAAGAATAACGACTCAAGGATATTGAAGTAACCTAAGAGTGGATAGGGATGGAAAACCACAAGTCATGGCAGCGTTATGAAGCGCATTAGCCATGGAAATCATAAGTGCAGTTGGATAGGTAAATGAGAAGAATCTACGCAACGTTCAAACACCAAGTAAAGAATGAAAGTATTTAAGTAAGAAGAGGCAGAGGAAAGGAAAATGGGGTTAGAGAAATAGAGTTGACTTAACTTAGTGCATTAAGAAGCAGAGCTCAGAGAAGCATGTCTTTTTTCTTCAAGTCCTTGTCTGTATACTTAAGAAAATACTTTCTTGTTTATGTAGGTTGACAATATCTATTTCAACCTCATCAACAGATAGGGAAAACCTCAAAATATAAATAAATTGTAGTAGGTGGCAGGGTTTTTTTTAAGGAAAAAGTCGGTGAACGATAATATTACTTATTTTAAAAAAATCACTTCTTTAAAAGAAAAGTTTTTTTCTTTTGAAAGATAGATAATCTCAGAATGTGCCTATCTGCCTAATAAATAAGAAGTATCCACTCAGCGTGCAAATATTGTTGATTTCTTATGTTCTCGTTTCTAGCTTGAGAAGAACAGTAACTATTTCGAAACAAATGACTGTTTTAATCTATGGGTCATGTTTAGTTCGAAATCACTTGGTGAAGGAAAAGTACAATAGTTATTTTCTTTTTCCTAGTACAACCATACTTCAATTACTAGTTTGATAATAGCGGGTTGAGAGATATGAGATTCAGATACACTGGAGGATCATAATTTTTTATCAACCAGAAATCCAAGATTCAGGATTCTTGATCAATTCAATGACAATCAAACCGAATTCAGCACGTTCTTCGCTTCCATTTTTTTTCGCCGATCGTGTTGCGAGTGAAAAGGATGCACAGTTATAGTCCGCCATTTGGAATATTAGAGCATTTCCCTTCGATAAGTTTCATCAAGATAAATTTACGTTCTATAGGTTATATATTCGGGAATGATGACCCATGACATTTAATAATATCGTAAATCCACTAATTTCTCTTGCTTATATATGTTCTTTTTTTTTATGAACAATGAAATTTTAACTACTAAATTTTGATAATTTTATTTTACACCATAAAATGTCATATTTAAGTGATTTTAGAATATAAAAAAATGAGTAAATACAAAAATAGATAGTCACTTAAATGCAAAAATAGATAATCACTTAAGAGAGTCATCTCATGTTGTAAAAGAAAATTATTAAAAAATAATTTTTATTTTTTTATATGCAAAAAATAATAAAATAAAGTACTAAGATACTCTAACCCTTCTAAAAAAGAGTTACAACTAGCTTTATCCATGTATATGCCATCTTCTTCCCTTCAGTAATAACTATAACTTCATCCCTCTATCTTGATTTCCTTCAGAAGCATTCAAATTGTATTTTCCATTTCACCACTTCATCATTACCTTTCTGTCGCATACAAAGGCTGTTTTTTTTTATCAGCATCTTTCACAAAGGCAGTAATATTAATCAGACATTTCGTGTACTCTTCCAATAGAATTTCAAACTGTCTGACGATTTTGTGAGGGACAAGTACCTTTCTGCTATCTCTAATCCAAGCTAATACCATTTTTACTTTAACATAAACAACTCTAATCGACCCATCCCACATGACCAAATGCATTCTTTAAGTGTTGTGATATAGATATATATATATATATATATATATATATAAAATAAATAGTCTTAAAATGTAACATAATCAAATGAGAACACACGTCAATTGCACAAGAATTTGGGATTACATTTTTATCTCATTTTCTACCAATCATATTCAATAAAAAGCAGGGAGGTCCGATGAGGAAATAAAAGCCATATGAAAATATCAATCTGCAGACTTGAAGTAGATTCAACAGGGATAACCAAAACTAAAATACAGAGCTCTTCCTTTTAGGGGCAGGAAGGATTATGTCATGAAGAAACCAACACTACAACAATACAGTGACCTTGATGAATTGAATGAATGTAATGCAAGAGTTTTGTTATAATCATTAGTCTCTCATATGTATAGAATTTTGACGCTGTCAGGTTAGGAAAGCATACAGCTGAACAAGATGTGAACCCGACAGACCTAATTACTTTGGTCCATATTTGTACCTATTCACCAGGCAACATATTGGATGTCCCATGGCATGACCAGCAGGGATGAAATCACTGTCCAATGGTTGAGCAGCAATTACCAGTGGTTCTTCCTTCGTCATGCAAAGCGAGTGGCATTTCAAGGTATTTTAAACAAACACACCACATCTCCATTAATTCTGCATATAAATAGATCAACCAGATATTAGAAGATTTCCTCTAAATGTATTAAAAAATAAATCTTTAAATTGATTTCTCTGGCAATTACTGTTCTTTCTATTACAATTATCTTCCACTCATAGAGTAAGAATGAAGAATCTTGCAGCCTTCAAAACGGCACTAAAAATATCCTCCCTAACTATGACATTGTAGAAGCCTTTGCTGCATACAGACTGACAGCCTAACTATGACATTGTCCATCAACAAGACACACAGAGACAGGCCAAAGAAATTGTTGAAAGGTATGCAAACAAAGAAATGTAGCATCTAGCATTGCATCCTATAAACTAAACAGCAGAGAACTTAGATGTTGTTTCGTAGATACTATTGGTACTATTCTCCAATCAGAACTAGAGTTTTGGCTCGATAATTCGTATAATAAAAGTTTGCATCAAATGTCAACAAAAATTACCGAAACATAACTCCAATTATAATGAAGATTGCACCTAAACACCAGTGAAAGTGTATTTAAGTTTTGTACAATGAAAAGAAAAAAAACAGATCGATGATACATTAGAAGAATACAAAAAAGCAAAGTGAAAAAAGGAAAGTAGCTACTTACCTCATGTACGAGTACAAGATGCATCAAAATCATCAGGTGCAACACGAGCAATCCAATTACTAAGCGTTCTCTTAATATCAGAGTGATTAACATACGCTAATTCATACATACTACACAAATTGACAACAAGCGTCTCATTGAGAGCCACCGTGGGAACTCTCTCAAGTGCACTCTCCAACACCTTAATAGAATCCGACAAGTCCCTAAGATACATCAAACACAGAGCCTTGTTATTAACAGCCACGACATCCGCGCTGTCCCTCTCAATGCACTCCTCGTACTCCCTCACCGCCGACACATAATCCTTACCAACCAAATACACCAACGCCTTGTTCCTATTCACAAGGTTCTTAAACTCAACCTCGCTCAAGGACCCATTATTCTCTCCCTCACTCTCCACCTTCAAAAAAGAAACTTTCGCACCCTCCAAGTCCCCAATCTGCAACTGCATATACCCAAGCTGCGAAACCAACAAAGGGTCCGAGCCATCATCGCGAGAGAGAAGCTCCTTCATCAAACTCAAACACACGCCAAACTCTTTCTGACTCAAATGGTGCCCTATTATGCAATTCACGACAAAAACCTCTCGTTTTCGCCACAGTTTAAGGGAGACACCGAGGTTGCTGTTTTCCCCCTTTTCCCTAATCTTCCCGCGCACGAAGTCAAGGAGTGTGTAGAAGCGATCCATTCCCTGCTGACGCTGCCCTAATTTGATTGGAATTAGGGCGTGGAGCCACCGGAGGGAGAAAGGGACCATCGATCCCACCCGGTTAGAGTAGATTTTGGGGTAGGTTTCGTAGCGGTAGTGGGAACTGTCGAGGTCTTCGAGGGAATCGAGCTCCGCAGAGGCTTCGTTGAAACGACGCAGTTTTGTGAATGCGAGGGCGTTGAAGGCGAGGTAGGTGAGGTGGTCGTGGGGCTTGTGGAGGAGAGACAGGGCGCGGGCGCGGGAGACCTTGTCGATGACTGAACGCCACGCGCCGCGGTTCGCGAGGTCTTCAAGGGAATTCATGTCATGACACGCGTCCACAGTTTGGCTCGAGAGAGGGTGCGGTTCAGATTCGGAGACTTCAGATTCCGAGTCCATGACGGAAAGTGACGCCGAATATGTTAAACGGATCTCGCCGGAGTCAGCGAGAAATAGTTCACAGTAGAGAGGAAGCAGGGGGTTTAGATGGGTTTGTTGGTTGATGATTTCTTATTGGGCCTGGTCCACTTTTAAGGCCCATAAAACTACAACCTATAGAATCTCTTCTCATACTAAAGGTGTTACTTATATACAACAAACTGTTTTTTTTAGGGTTAATTATTTTTTATTTCCAAAACTTTGGCTTAATATTAAAATTTGTTATGTTTGAAATTTTAAAATAGTTTGTTCCTTAAATTTTTTAAATGAATGAGTATAGTTAAAAAGGAAAGAATTGATCTTCGAATACAAACGGTTTGTAAATAATAATAATAACAGGTTCGTTAAGAGATTAATATAAATTAGGGTCTAGTGAAGAAATAAAGATATGTTTTTCTCACTTTACAACATACATCTTATATCAAATCACTATTTGACTTGAGCGTCAGAGTGTCTGCAAGTACCCCACCCTCAATCGTAGAGGAATAGTAAAAGGATTAATACAAAGGATTATTGAGATCGTCTGATTCTGTAATACTAACACAGTATCAATTAAGTATAATAAATATTAATGTAAAAGTAAGTGTGATGTGATTTCAAATGAGTTCTTTCTAACATAAGACTAATTTCTCTTCTATGACAATATATAAATGTTAATTAAGAAGACTTAAGAGGAAAGGATAATAATTTTATAAGTAGTATAGTTAACTCTTGATCATTTTTCTTCAATAGGATGCAAGTATTTCAACATACTTTCTTATTACTTCACTAAGTATAATATCGACAAAAACTCTATTTTAATTTCATTAACTTATATATATATATATATATATATATATATATATATATATATATATATTATATTATGAACCTAAATCTTCACCATCACCATCTTCCCCAATTTGCCCATTAGCACCTGTTTCCTTTAACATATTCGCATTTAATATGTAACTTTATAATCCTAATTTTCTCTTGGATAATTGCTTTTTCTCATGACCTTGCTTCAGTGGTTTCTTTTTTATCATTTCTTATTCTTCACTACTACATGTAAACTTCTTCTTGCAACTCCAAATATTTAAAATTTACAATTTTTTTTTTCATTATGAGTCTAGAATGTATAATTGGAAGATATTCCAAAAGGTATAGTTGTACAAATTTTATTTTTATTATAGGTACGTGGTCCTTGGTTCTTTGTATTCTTTTATTCTATTTAATAATTTTACTAAAATTTTATGTGACAAATGATTAATAAATTTTGGAGTGTTAACATAGTTTATTAAAGTTTATAATGATGTTTAAGATGACTTTATTTGAAATTGTGTGATGTAATTTTTCATAAAATAAGTAAATCTTGTAATAAATATTGAAAAACTTACAAATTCAAATAATACTATTTATATTTATATTAAAAAAATATTTTATAATTTTCTTAAAAATAGCTAAATAACAATTAATCATTTTTAAAATGTTAATCTCAGAATAATTAATAATTATGTTTTATTGAAATCGTTCTAATTAGTAACACTATCGTACTCTCTGGTTATAATTTATATCCATTTTTACTATAGTTTTTATTTATATAGATTATTATTATTATTATATAAATTGTCTCTTTTTTTTGACAATAAGTTTTTTACTGAATTTAAAATTCACTATATTTTATATCATTATTTATTTTTAATCTGCACAGTGATGTATACCAATTAGTTCGAGCATTCATGAATTTTTTTTTTGTATTTAATATTCTGATTAAAAAAATAAAATATATATATAATTATTGTTGAGTATTTTTTTTTAATTTAATATCTTGATTAATGAATAATATAATATAATTATTTTTAAGTTTGAAGAAAATATTTATTTATATTATTATATATTATGATTATTTATATTTTGTAAACATTTATAGATAATATTTTAATTTTTCAATTCTAACCGTTGCTGTCGATACACTTTATAACGATTAGTTTGAAAAGCAAATCAAAATAGCCAGTTGTTGTCATTTCTACTATATATATATTCAATCTCACTTCAAATAGTTTTCCATTCAAATCTGTCTTTCTCCTCTCTTTCTGTTCATTTTCAAGCACCGAAACATATGTTAGCTGGGCTCCGGATGGACTGCATATTGCAGTTGGTTTGAACAACTCTGAAGTGCAACTATGGGATACAACTTCAAATAGACAGGTATATCTTGGGCTTATAAGAGCTCTATAATAAACTGTTTATTTATTATACTTTACTAATAGTGTTATTCACTTTTTGCAGTTGAGAACTTTGAGAGGTGGATACAGACAAAGAGTTGGATCTTTGGCATGGAATAACCACGTACTCACAACTAGAGGGATGGATGGTAGAATTATCAACAAATGATGTAAGAATCAGATCACATATTGTTGAAACCCATAATGAGCAAGAGGTGTGTCGGTTGAAGTGGTCTGGTTCAGGTTCAAAATTAGCCAATGGGGAAAATGATAATCTACTTTACATCTGAGATAGAGCCACTGCATCATCTAATTCCACAACACAGTGGCTTCACAGGCTTGACGATCATACATCAGCTGTAAAGCCCTTGCTTGGTGTCCCTTCCAAGGGAATCTGTTTGCTACAAGTGGAGGCAGTGGTGATCGGTGCATCAAGTTTTGGAATATCCACACAGGTGCATGCTTTCATGAACCAGAGGGAGTTACTCAACTCTCATGGTTTCACCCAGAATCAGTTAACACTTTGGATTATAAATGAAGTCATTTTAAATGAAAGTTTCAACATAAATTATTTTTAAATCAATTTCACAAAATTGTTTTCATTCAAAATCAATAAAAAAAAAAAAAAAAAAAACAGTTC
>Ga0214542_1002369_pt1 | contig 38959 bp, 24 predicted proteins | sample CNSS1metaG_FD_160096 | JGI IMG/M metagenome (GOLD analysis project Ga0214542, IMG submission 160096) | Root nodule microbial communities from cowpea collected in UCLA plant growth center, Los Angeles, California, USA - CNSS1 | ecosystem: Host-associated > Plants > Roots > Nodule | place: USA... | reverse complement strand
TATTGTAAATATATATATAAATGTGAATATTTTAAATATAATTATATCTTAGTGTATAAATTTTCGCCTCTAAATATTTATAAGTATACTATAATAAATAAATAAATAGATTTTTTTTATCGCCACACTACCCGTATCCTACCCGTCTCGTTTGATTAAACAAATGAGATTACTAATAATATAAATATGACAAATTATAATAATAATAATAATTATTAGAGTAATAATAATACTGATATGTATATGAATCAAAAAATATTAATCAGAGATCAACGACTATAATAACAATAAGAGATAAAAAATAAATGAGAAAAAGAATAGAAATATCCTAGGTTGAGACACGCATAACACTATCTTTAGAGAGAAAACGCTCTTACTGCACATAACAAATACACAATATTATGTGTTCATCTCCCAAGACACAACAACACATTAGATCAATCGAGTGCAATAAATCCAAACCTTATGAACACCAATGTTTTAAGAGATACTATAAAGAAGAAAAGAAGGACACTATTGAAAAAAATCTATTGTTTGTTGTGTCTCTTTCCCCATACACCTAAGTGGTATTTATAGGTAAAAAAGATATCACAAGAGTCAATTATAATAAGTCTAATTAAATAAAATATTAATTTATAATAAAAAAATATAATCGTTAATCATAAATAACATTAATTCATAAAACTAAAAATTCATAAAAATATGAATAATAGTAAAATTTTTATTTTAATTATATATATATATATATATATATTTAATTATATTAAATATTTCTAACAACTTCTACGTCAAAATTGGGCTCGGACCTTTAAAAAGACAGATGGATTAACATTTGAGAGAGATATGACAGAAAAATTTTAGAAAAAAAGTTTTAAATAGATAAAAAATTGTATAAAATGAAACTCGTTTTAATTAAATTCTATTTATAATTTCTTTTTAATAATGAAATATTCAAATATAATTTATAAAATCATATATATATATATATATATATATATATATAAACTGTTTTTTAAATCTTCACACTACACTACGTTACATATATTTTTATAATATAATTCTATACTAAAGTGGTTTTTGACCGAAATAGTGATTCGCGAAACACAAACCAAAGTATCAAATTTAAAGAAAAATAAAAGTTCGTATATTAATAAATAACAAAGCCATATATAAACTTTGTTGATTATCAACAATATCAATGAAACTCTAACATTGTTTTTCTTTAAGAATTTACTACTCTAAAATATATAACACCTAAACTTATTTATAAAACCCATTTATGGTGATTGAAAAAAAAAAGATTTGATTGCTAGAAGAACTCGAATGACTTTCTTTAATGTTTGGTTGCTAACTTCCCTAATCTAGAGAGACTATAATGAAATTTGCATTTTAATAATTATTTCGTAACTAATTTTAGTATATTTTGTATCACTTACTCTAATATTTTAGTTATAAAGGACATAAATAAATATGTATGGATGATATATATCTCAACCATTTAGTTCTATCGATAGATAACATCTTGATTATGCATATATTATAGGAATTAAACACCTTTCACACCTTTTTCCTTTATCTTCTCATCGCTATTTCATCCATGGCGAGTTCTACTCCTCCTTTTTTATCACCTTACAAATCAAGCTGATTTTGTAAGGTTGAGTTCTATTAGTATAGTTGACATTGATTCATTTGCTGCTATTGATCTTTTTGTCCTTAAGAATGAAGAAAATGATGTTGAGTTTGGTTAATCTAAAGACCAATATGAAGTTATTCTTGTCAAGGTTTTCAATTTTCTCAAATTTCTCAAGGTTCTCAAGTTTCTCAATAAAAAATAATGTTACCAATTCTTTTCATTCCACTACCTTCCATAACTATTACTTTCAAGTTGGGCCTTCATAATGTTCATGCCCACTTTGGGAGGGGCTGATATAGATATCTTTGATATCTTTTTCCATTTTTTGTTGCTTGTATTTTCCCTTTATATTAAGCATATTTCATTTGTGTAAAATAACTTAGTTCTCGTACTTTCAATAAATGATTTCTATGCAATTTTTCTCTCACTTACGTTTATCAAACACTCAGAAGGTTAGACTTATGAATACAATGTTAGTGAAAAAGAGTTCACATTCACTATCGTGTCTAATGCACACATTTTTTTTATACTGCTTGTATCTATACCAGATTTGAAATCGGTATAAAAAACATTTTTTAACTGACGTAGAAATGTTTCTCTGAACTAGTGTGTGTAAGGAGACCTTGTCCCCCAATTTTTTTTCACACATTACTCATTAAAATACAATAATATACTCTCTGTTATTTTAAAATATGAGTATTCAAAAAATTAATTTTCTTAAAGATAAAACTCAAACAACTATTGAATTTGAAAATATGAAAAAAGATAAATCATGATGTTTTTACTTACTTACTCATTTGCTATTAATTAATAATTTTGTTACTAAGTCTCTAATATCATATTCAAGAAAAAACTAATTTAAAATTTTAACTTCATTATTTTATTGTGATGCTCTAAAGCATCCAAATTTAAAGCATTTATGTGAGAACCCACTGTCTCTCCCCTCTCTATACACTCTCTTCTTCTCCTACTCATATCACAGAACCACACTCCACCATCACTGTCTTCCTCCCTCAAAACCAACTACACAACCTTCTCTCTAAAAGGAGCTCAAATTTTTCCCTTTCTAATCACTCCTCCCTTCTGTTACAGCTACTGGACCTGGAACCAGAAGAAGAACTCATCCTCTAGCTGAGTCATCTTCTCCTCCCGGTAAGTCAAATTCGGTTATCCTCAATTCTCTCCAATTTTGGAATTTCTGGAGTTCAATGCTTACCAAAACCGAATTAGGGTCTTGTACTCACTCTGAGTTTATGATTTTCAGCCCCTTAGGTTGAGGATTTGAGGTGCCCTTGTGATAGAGGCTTGCTTGTGGTGATTTTAAAAAGGTAAGGGAAGCTATCTGTAATTATTCTATTTAAAACCATGAATCATGTTGATAAGTTTGATTGAAGCTCTGAGTGCTAAATTGATGGTTAATAAATTCTGTGTGGATGCTTGATTGAATGTATGCCATGAATACAATGCTCTTGCATGTGGAAACAGTGAGTGACCTGGTATTTTTGCATAGGCGGGTGGCTCTCGCCCAGGCAAAAATGCCAGAAAACCCACCCCTGATCCTGCGCGAAGTCTCGCCTAGGCGAGCTGAGGTCGCTTAAGCGAGAAGACGATCTCGTCTAAGCGAGCCAGCTTAGCCTGAGCGAGAGTTCGCCCAGTTTTTAATTTTTGCCACTGTTAGGGCCTCGTTCAGGCGAGACTAACTCGCCTAAGCGAGATAACCTATCGCCCGGACTAGAGTGTCTAGCTTGAGCGAGAGTCACTGTAGTGGGATGCTCTATTTTCTGTTATAAAGTGTGATATTGTATGGTTTAAGGTAGTTTTATGCAATTAGTATCTCATATGCCTGGAACGTCATTATTAATATGTTGTGTGATGGAATTGGATGAGTATGTATCATGAGGGGTTGTGTTTGGAATGGAATTTCAAGGGAAATTCATGAGAAATTGTTAGTGTGTGTAAGGAAGTGTGGAATCCAAATTGGTTGGTATCCTAAAACTCCAATAATCATTCACGCTCAGATAGAGCAGAATGGATTATGTCGTGAGGAGTAACAGGAGGTCCTAGTCTTTGGTACTTGATCAAGTTCTAGACGCGAAGGGGACTTACCTTGGGAACGGTCGGGTGAAAACTCCTTGTGTCCAGACTCTGCAGAGTTTGGGAACCGTTGTAGGTGCAAGCCACCAAGAGCTCTAATGTCGCTTACACAATCCAGATATCGAGTCTAGAACCATGCATTTGAGTTGTGTGTTATGATTGATAATTATATTGTGAATTGTATCATTTTTCTCTCAATTCAGTTAGCTTACCCTTTCGCTTATTTTGCCTGTCTTTATTTTTCTCCTTTGCAATGATCACCTACGGTTGGTGTGAGCAGAGCCGAGCCTTGATGATGATACCCCTCTGCTGAAAAGGAGTTGACTGTTTGCTTGGGTGCAGTGTTAGTTTTTGGGCCAGATTCTACCAAGTTTGGAGACTTGTAGTTTAGATCTCCTCCCTGTATTACTACTCTTGTTAGAAGGGTTTTTTGTAGTGTTTTTGGATGACTGTACCAGCTTTATATACTTATATGTATATGACTATTATCCCTGCTATCTGCTATGTTTGATCATGATATAATATTTTATTTGATAATGTGAAAAACTATTAAATGGGATGTTATAATTTATCAATCATTATGTCAATATTTCGAAAAAAAAATAAGAAATACATTTTATCTGAAGAGAAATATTCTTTGTATATTGATTTATCAAAACAAAATTATAAAATAAAATGAAAGATAAATTTCTTTCACGTATGATTATTTACATAAAAAAATATTTGAAATTTTAATTTTGATTCAACTAGATAGTTAAATTGTTTGAAATAACAGAGAATATTCTATTATATATATATATATATATATATATTTATTTGTTATATTAGAAATAATCTAAATAAATTTTAAATATATTATTTTGAATATTTTAGTAGTAATAATCTGTCATAAAACCATCAAATATTTTAGTTTTCTAGTTTTCATAAAATTATATCTTTTTATTAAAGTAATATGCATGGGTTTTTGTACCTTAAAATTTTGGTTAAAATTGATAATAATTCTGACAACTTTAAAAACACATCAAAATTTAACTAACGTACAAGTATTAAAATTAATTCATGCAAAAAACTTGTATTTTAAAAAATAATATATAATAAATTTATATCTTTCATAAAAGATATTACTTTTCATAGATAAAAAATCACAAATAAAAATAATCAATTTTCCATGCTTTTCATGAATTTATTATGAAAACTAGCATTTTTTCACCAGTTTTTTTTCCAAAATTTCTCACTAATTATACACTAAGTAAACCAAATTACCATAAACTATGTTAGTTACAAAATTATTTTTAGGACAACAGTTGCCAAACACCGATGAAATACATTTTTTTTTATAAAATTTTAAAAATAAAATAAGACAAATATTATATTTCAGCAAAGATTCCAACTCTAAAAACAAAAGATGATCAAGGAAAATAAAATAAAAATTGATAAGGAAATAATATATTTGTTAACAAAATCTAAATTGTCAACTTTATATAATATATAAAATAAATTTGATCCTCTAACAAGGCTAATGAATAATTTTTAGTCCTGAATTCGATTTAAAAAAGTAAAATAAAACTATAATTTTAAAAATGATTTTAAAAATTATAATCCAATTAATCTAGAAATGATACAAAATACAATATTATTGATATAAAAACTATAAAAAAATATAAAAAATATATATATATATATATATATATATATATATATATATATGTATGTATGGTTATAATTGATACAGTCCTTCTAATTTGAAAAGTAGTAGTTTTTTTGGTACTTAAAAATTTTATAGCCACATCATCACAAAAATGTTAACAAGGAAAGGACAGACACTCAATTTCTCCAATTTTTTCAAATAGGAAGACTTAAACTATAAATGCTAACTATAATTTTAGTTACATTTATAAAGACTCCACCTATAATTAATTAATTAGTTGTCTGGGATTTCTTTTGTAACAACACCACGAATTTATGCCTAATATGTGAATAGATAGTTTATCCTAAAATAGGAGGAGATGAACGTGCAGGTGCAGCATTATAAGAAAAGTATTTTTGACTTAATATTGTGATAGAGTCTTGGAAAAAAGAAGGAAGAAAAAGAGAGATTGTTTTTGTTTTTAGTAGTGGTTAAGGGTAGGTGTAGTGAAATAAGTGGTATTGAGTATGTTCCTGGATGAGTTGAATATTGATGCCTTGACCTAACTAAGGTATGAAAATATGGAACAAGAAACCTCCCAACCTGTCTCTCATTACCCGTCAAAACTTTTGTCCCTGCTTACCTATTTCCTTTTTAAGGTGGAATGAATTAGCATAATAATTATTACTCCTTCTTCAATCTTTTCTTGCTTTGCTGTACCAACAACAAAATCACTTTCTCATCATCACCATCATCCCCTTCTATCAATCTCTCCATCTTTCATTCCAGACCAGTTCTTCTACGTTGACCACTTCCCATCCAAATCCCTCTTCTCTATTTCAAGTGTGGGGGACCATCCTCTCACCCAACCCCTCCCACAAAATAAATCTTCATTCATCAACACTTCAATTTTTTTGCTATATTAAATCTTCCTTAGTAGCTAATAATATTTTTCTTTTGCTCATAAAAAATAACATAAATGTTAAAAAAATTACAACTACTATTCATACATCACATATTGTCTTAATCTGATTGCTTATTGACAGCAGACACAACAATTAGTTATGTTGGAATCCGGTGTCAGCAGTTTCTAGTATGTTCTCAGGAAACGTTTTTTATTCACAAAAAAGAACTAAGTACTGTTAAAAACTCAAACCTTGAAATTGTGGTGGGAGATATTTGCGTGTGAGAAAATATATATGAAGGAAAAGAATAATAATAATAATAATAATCAAGAAAAAGAAGAAGGCGACAACATTGCTTACGCGGCATGGAGAGGAAGGTGCGTCATCTCGGACAGAGGGGGAAACGGCACCGTTTTCTGTGTGGTTGGTTCCACCAATTTGCAGTTGCTTGCTTCCATTCCAACCCAATCCACTAATATTTTTTTTTTTATCTATTCTATTACCTTCTCTTTCCTTTCCCTCACCAACAAACCATCCATCGCACACAAAGTCTTCGCCTCTCTTCTCTTTTCTCTCACTCAACTCAACTCTTCCGCGAATCGACGTTGTCGTTCTGCATCCTACTCCAGACGAAGACGTATTCAGTTCTCTGATGTAAGCGCGGTTCCGGTTCCAGAGCGAGCAAAAAAGGTTCCGTTATTGCCGTTGCTTTTTATATTTTTTTCCCCTTCCGGTTCGTTTTTATAGATGGATCGGGCGGCGTTGACGGTCGGACCGGGCATGGACATGCCGATCATGCACGACAGTGACCGTTACGATCTGGTCCGTGACATCGGGTCCGGAAATTTCGGCGTGGCCAGGCTGATGCAGGATAAACAGACCAAGGAACTCGTTGCCGTCAAGTACATCGAGAGGGGCGATAAGGTTGTCTGAACAACGAATGAATGAGCAAAAAGCGTTTTACTCATCTTTTTTTGTGTGTTTTCGTTGGTGGTGTTCCCTTTGCTGCCCCTGTTTTGGTAAATTTTTTGTTTTCACGCTTTTGGCCGAGGGAGAGAGGGAAAAAACTAATTATCCACATGATCGACTCGCTTTAATTGTTTCTTCGGTTGTTGCTGACGTGTGATGCTATTTTTGTTATGTTCCGTGTTTCCATTTTTGTTTCGGTACTACCTGTTTCTGTTTTTTTTCTTTTTCTTTTAATAAATTCTTTACGCCATTGCTTAGCATTTAGCAAGTAGCTGTTTCTTACTTGAGAAGTGCTGGACTCATTGTTTCTTTATTGTGCCTCACAGATTGATGAAAATGTGAAGAGGGAAATTATTAACCATAGGTCTTTGAGACATCCCAATATTGTTAGGTTTAAAGAGGTAAGTATATTTTTTGAGGTTTTAAGTAACTTTCTGCGACTGTGGTTTTGCTGCAACGTTAAGGTTTTTCGACTGTCCACAACTGCAATTGTAGCCACATCGGCCACAATTTCATGTGACTGCGTTGATGGCTACACTGTTGAGGTTTTTGGAGTGGTATGGGCTGCTATTGTGGTCACATTTATCCACAATTTCCCACAATATGACAAAACTGCGAATGTCTTCTTAAAAATCTTGATATTTATGTATTTTTACTTTGTCCGTTGTTATTGTTCACAGGAGGAACAATCATTTATTTGTAATATTTTATACAATTTCTCACAGGTTATTTTAACACCTACTCATCTGGCGATTGTAATGGAATATGCCTCTGGAGGCGAGCTCTTTGAGAGAATCTGCAATGCTGGGCGTTTTACTGAGGACGAGGTTCTTGTTTATTTTGTTTACTTATTCTTCACTTGATCATTACCAATTTGTACTTCAAGTACGGTGCTTATGTAAGTTTCTAACCCTTTGTTATGATTCAGGCTCGATTCTTCTTTCAGCAACTCATATCCGGAGTTAGTTATTGCCATGCTATGGTAAGTGAACAATTTTCCCTTCTGCACTGTTCAATCTAAATTGTGTTTACACTTGACTGAAATGTAGTATAGGTAATGTATCAATCTTCTGAACATAGTGTCTAATATATAAGTCTGATATATACATAGTGTCTGATATATAAGTCTTCTCTGTAATATGTCTGTTCGTAAAGCAAGTATGTCATCGGGACTTAAAGCTGGAAAACACTTTGCTGGATGGAAGCCCGGCACCTCGTTTGAAGATATGTGATTTTGGGTACTCCAAGGTAAGATTTTCGTTTTCTCACTAGCTTTTCAGTTGTGAGTTCCATGCTGTTTATATTTTACTGGGAGTTGTTAGGTTGAATAATATTTAACTCCAATTACTTTCTGCGCGTGTGGGTGTGTATGTCATTTTTCTTAGTCACTTCTGTTCTTCAGATTTAGACTGTGATGATGAAATGAATGACTCAGATTATTTCAGTAATCTGGGACATTGGAAAAGACACATTTCTACTTGATTGCTGGCGGTGAATTTTAATAAACCAAATTCTTAAGTTAAGCTTGTTGGCCATTCTGGATTCCCATGAGCTAGAGTTTGGATTGTTAAAATTATGAGCCTGTAAGCTTGTCACAACACTAGAGTGTTTCCTGAGGTTCTTGAGAAAACGGATTAGTTGGCCATTGCAGGTTTTTGCTATTGTTTCTTGTTAACTTGTATCTCTGTCTTGTGTTCTAGAGTGAATTGGATTAAAATTCAAGCTATGTTTCGTGAAATTTTGCTGTCATTCTTTTATTTCGTTGTTTCAATTTCCTTCTGACTTGTAAGTCCCTGAACATCATGACTGTCATATCTCATAAATCTGATCAATGGTGTGATATACAGTCTTCAGTGCTACATTCACAACCGAAGTCAACTGTGGGAACTCCTGCATATATTGCTCCAGAAGTATTGCTGAAACAAGAGTATGATGGAAAGGTAGAGCATTTACTTTTTATTTCATGGTATTTCTCTTTTTTGCATAGATCCATTACTGTCACAATCAAATGAGCATTTTGTTGTTAACTTGTCATCTTTTATGAGCTGGGTAATTCTTGTAAAGCAATGATATTGTCTAGTTTTTTCACCCAACCCAATTGTCATTTTGGTCTGCACTCCAAATAAAGGTCGTTCTAGTTTTTTGGTTTATGTTTCTCACCTAATTTGGGACTTTGTGGCACTACCTGAAAATCTTAACTTAGCAAATGAAACGCAGACACTTCAACATTATAGTCATGTAAATGTCAAACACATCTCATATACTTAAAAGTACCTTTATCATTTCCTAGCATTTTGCTAATTGTCACTTTTAAAATTTTTATACATCATAATAATCAGATAAGTTATATTTTTTTATGTCTACAATGACTCATGCTGATATTTAGAATATATCGGTTTACTCTAAATTTAAGATTTGTGTTTGAATTATTTCCTATTATTGCTAAATTTGTTGTATCCTTGCATCTCTTGTCCAATCTGTACTTCGTAGTTTCTTAGTGACAATTTACAGTTCACAGCATTACCCTGTTTGTCTACTATTAAGAGAATAGGATGTAATTTTCATTCATGTCTTTTTGTACTAAGAACTTAATGAACTTTTTATTTCTAAGGCACAAAGTGGAGGGAGGGGATTTTGCCCCCTCATTGTTCCCTCTCCTCTCCTCCCTTCTATTTATCTCCAATTAAAAACGGATTCTATTTTTTGTTTTTTCAGTACAGCAATGAGAAATATAAAGTTCTGAATTAAATTTCAAATCTAGTTGAGATCATTACCACCTAACGTCGCCCTCCCTTATTTCATTTGTACTACTATTTTTTTTTAATAAACATTGAGTTTAAACTTACACAAGTGTAGCTTCACCTTCAAGTTTGGTTTTAGGTGTTTTTCTCTGCAATATCCACATCTTAACAATTGTACTAACTCACCGTCTTCTAATGATTGATCCACCCTGTTAGAGATATGATTTGATTGTGTTAGAGATATGATTTGATAGGGAAATGTGTTACCAAATATTTTCCATTATTAAATGTTGATTTTGTTACTTATTATTGTATCTTCTTCATTATAAATAAGAATACTCATGTGCATACAAAACACAGAATTCATTATATTCCTTCTCGGTTTCATCTTCCTCACAATGGTACCAGAGAAGTTCCCTCCTTCAGGACCTGTTTTGTCTTAATCCTTTCAATGCACCCCTTTCTTTACTTTTCAATATCATTAGAGTAGTGCAAGTATGAAATTGCTTTAAACATCAAAGAATTTGTTTTAACTTTACTAGTTTTCATCTGGAATAGTATCTGAATGGATTGCTTGTGTTATGTTCTCTTGCATTTATAATTAGCTTGCAGATGTCTGGTCATGTGGAGTGACCCTATATGTGATGCTAGTGGGAGCATATCCTTTTGAAGATCCTAATGAACCAAAGGACTTTCGGAAGACAATTCAGGTATATAATATCTTCAGATGTGCGCTCATTTTCTGATTGCTTGAGAGCAACTTGTGATTGCTGTCTGCTTTGCAGAGAATTCTTAGTGTCCAATATGCCATTCCTGACTGTGTTCAAATATCTCAAGAGTGTCGCCACCTTATTTCAAGGATTTTTGTTTTTGACCCAGCAGAGGTATTTTCTATTTCAAACAACTGACCTGCTATTGCAATAAATAAATTGGACAATACACAAACGTAGATAATTTTATTCTTTAGATTAATTGTCACACTATTACGAGTGAGCTCAAACAGTATCACCTGTGTCACTTTGAAAGGATTTTTAGCATTTGAATGTTTTTGACGAAATTGACGGGCATTTTTCTTCTCCTATGAAGTTTTACTCAATTTATTCCAATGTATTACTTTTTTCATTTTGCATTGGTCATGCGATGTTTTACGTCTATCATAATATAGGAATATGTTGTGGGCTATGAAGCATTAAATGTGATCATAGAGAACAGGCAAAATGTTGAATGTGTTTTGACTTAGTTGGTTGTGCTGACTGTAAACAATAGGAATTTATCTTCAATCTAAATCATTTGTTTGAATCTCATGTCTTTGGATATTTACGTGACAGAGAATCACCATGTCTGAAATCTGGAACCATGAATGGTTTCTGAAGAATCTCCCTGCGGACCTAATGGATGAGAGGATAATGAGTAATCAATTTGAAGAGCCAGACCAACCCATGCAGAGCGTTGATACGATCATGCAGATAATTTCAGAAGCTACGGTACCAGCAGCTGGGACCTATACTTTTGACCAGTTAATGGGGGAGCAAATTTATGACTTAGAATCTGAATCTGATGCTGAATCTGAGCTTGATATAGATAGCAGTGGGGAGATAGTGTATGCCATATAGTTTGATCTTGGCTTGGCTTGAAAGACAACATATTAAATGGAGAGCATCTGAATATTGTGGTTGGCATTTTCAGCGTCAAGAAAAGAAGTATGTGATGGCCGCATTTTCTGTAGATTAGCCTGGACAATACAAACTCCATGATAATATTTATGTATTCAGTGTCGGTCGCTGAGGGAAGAAATGATTGTTACCCTTTCCTCGCTTCCAGGGAAATGCTTGCTTTTATATACATATTATTTACATATTAGCCTTTACGTTGTTTCCCAGCTAGTTAAATTGGCTGATGGGTGAATATGATGTTTCATGCCCTTATGTACACACTCCATTCCATGTAAAAACAGTTCTTTTTCAGTAGCATATTTCTCGTTTACTACTTTGTGTACTTCAGTACAACTCTGCAATTAAATACTGGTAAAAAGAAGAGTTACATGTGGTAGATTAAAAGGTGCCTTGATACAGAATAAGGTATCAGACAACACGGAATGTGTTTTTTTTTTCCTGTTACCAATTCTATTTGTTTTGGAACAAGTTTTTCGAAATGTATTCTGAAATACAAGAAGTCTGTTTTGAAGAATATATTTTATAACAAATGAGGTGATCTAAGTGTTTGTTGGAGGAAACATCTTCCAAGATAAATGTAGGGGTGTAGTATTTGAAAATATACTATTCCATTTAGTATTTGAAAAAGTTGAATAATTTAATATTTTAAGTATATATGATAAATTAAATAATAATTATATTACTATTATTTTCATTTTAATTATTTAAATGAAATGGTTCTTTAAATGAAAGAAAAATTAATAATAATTGGTAAAGATAAATTTTTTATATTATCAAATAAATGAAAGGTTTATATTATTAAATACTGAAATTGAGTATTAAAGATTTTTGTGTAAAAAAAATAATAAATAAAATTATTAAAAAAGAATAAAAATATTAAATTTGAGATACAAAAAATAATGAACATAATTACATAAAAGTTATAATAAGATTAAAAATATATTAAAGATTTGAATAAATTTTATGATAAACTAAACAATTAGAAAAAATAAAAAATAAAAAGTGTGTAGTAATATATATATATATATATATAATTAATTAATTAATTATGAATATTTTAATAATTTAGATGAGAATATAGTAAGTATGAGAATGGAGACGAAATGATATCTAATTAAAAAGGTCAAAGATTTTCATATCTATATTTATGTCCGGAGATTCTTATCAAAACATAGACAAATTCAGATAATACTTACATAACGTATTTATTTATTATCCCTAATTTTGACACTTAAAGATAATTATAAATGAAAATATAATAATAAATAATTTGACTCATATACCTCGTTAATAATGATTATATATAAAATTTGCATGAGTCCCTGTTTGTGGGCTTATTATGGTTAGTAGGCTTATATTGTTTTAAAGTTTTCTAATTTACTTAATTATACTTAATCTTCGCCCGTGTTGAATGTAGGTGCCTCTTCCTCGGCTTATTAGTGCAATATGACCAATCTTAATAATAAAACATGGTATTCAAATGATAAAAATAAAAATAAATAAAAATTTAAAATAAAATAATAAAATAGATCGTTGTTGGTTATTTGTAAAGACTAGTATTTTCACTAGTATTTAAACATGGTATGAATATACCATAAGTATACTACAGCGTGACAGAATTCACTCTGGCTTCGTATATTCACAGATGTAAAAATAATTTTGCTACTGTATCTTAAGGTGGGATGAAAATAAAAGATGTAAACGAGTGATGAGGCAAAGAATGACCGAGAAAAATGGAGTCAACAAAAGTAGAGCAGTTTGTCGGGGTGAGGTACTTGGAGAGGAAGTTAACGCGGGAAGAAATTTCTCGGAAGTTTAAAGTAGATCCTATGCAATGTGGATAACGCGTGTGCATAACTTGTTTGGTTAACTAGGGTGGGTTTGTGTGTTTTTTGGAGCGATTCATGTTATGGGAATGGAAACGTTCACAGGAGCTGTTGCCGGGGCTGTGATTCAAGAAGGGCCGAAGCAGGTTGCAAGATTGGTCAAGAAGGGTTTGAACTTCAGAGAGTCACGCAGAAACCTGGGATCCACTGTGCATCATGCGATTCCCGTGGCCCAAGAAATTGAACGCCTTGACCAGGAACTGGGACGCTCAGAGGCAGAAAGAGCTCCTCTCTTGGAAGTTCTGCAAGAGGGAGAAAAACTTTTCAACGCACGCTCCAATGTACCCTGGTGGCTGTGTTGTTGCTTGCCCTTTTTCCAGACCCAACTTGAAGAAGCGTTGGAGGGAGTGACCAGGTCCAACGTTAATCTGTTGCCTCTGGTGGCAAGGGATACCCAAGAAATCCTTTTGTTGTCGAGGAATAGTGTTCGTGGGAAAGGGTTGAAGAGGTGGTTGAAGCCTCCTCCTAAACCGGATCTAATTGTTGGATTAGATAACCCTTTGTCCCATTTTAACAAGTTGAAGAAGCAGTTGCTACAAACGGGTAATTCGGTACTTGTGTTATCTGGTCTTGCTGGTTATGGAAAGACAACATTGGCTACACTCCTATGTTGGGATGACCATGTTAGAGGTAAGAATTGAATCTTTCCACTTCTACATATCAGCACACTTATTATTCCTTTGATGATTATGCGATCGTTAGTTAATCTGTTATGTTTTTGTTCGGAGCAGGTAAATTTGGGGAAAATATCTTGTTTATCACTGTGTCCAAAACTTGTAGTTTGAAGACAATTGTGCAATCACTGTTTCTTCAACACTACGGGTTAGTTGTGCCTGACCTTGACCTTGGTAATGATAGATGTGCCATTTCACACTTGAAAATTTTGGCGGAGGAGATTATGAAAAGTCCCATGTTGTTGGTCCTTGACGATGTTTGGCCTAACTCAGAATCCCTCATCGAGGCATTCAAGGTTCACGGGTTGTCAGATTATAAAATTTTAGTGACTTCTCGATTTAATGTTCAAGGATTTGAACCTGCATGCCGCATGGAGCCTCTTTCCTTTGAAGACTCGGTAACCCTTTTGCATCACTTAGCTCTCCCAAATGACGGAAGATCATCATCCCTTTCTGATGATTATGAAGAGAAAGTTGATTTGATTCCACAGGTTCTTCCTCCTACATTTTCATATGCACACTTAGAAATTATTATTTCTTTTGTCCTTCAGTTTTACACTCTATCACAAAAACAAATTTAATCCCCCCAAGACAAAATGTAAAGTTAACCCTTAATTTGATTAACAAATTTATCTACTCCACTAGTAAACTCGGGTTTCAAGTTAGTCCTGCAATGATTAAGTCTATCATATATACATTTAACTGCAGTCTATTTTCTTGATGTCGACTTTGTAATCTAGCTACCTGTAATGCTGCATAAACTTGGAAAAGATTTAACCATTTATCAAAAATTGTTCTTACGAGTGAAGTGAAGGTTCCAGCATCCACGTTAAACTACTAAAAGCTTTAAAGACAATGTTTAGGTTCTATTTAACGTACACTATATATGCTAACAAAATCAATATCAGCTTTGTAATCAGTACCAACTTTTGCAGCTATTTTCTTGCACTGAATTGAATTGTAACATGGAATCATTATTCACCAAATTTAGATTGGTAAAAGAAAAGGAGTTTATCTCCAATTTTTTAAAATATCATAGGATAGAATGACATACGATAAAAGGAAAAGAATCAAAACTTATTGTTTAATTCTTTCTATATCATTATGTCTACTTAACAAAAATAGAGTAAGAACTCATACCATCATAAAATACTGACTGATGATACTGTAATTTTATTCTATTGCCCTGTATACAACATTGCATTCTTCTGCTGTTAAGTTTACCTGCTTGTACTGAAATTCAGATAGCAAAAGCCTGTTACGGTTCACCACTTGCTCTTGAACTGGTTGGTGGATCTCTCAGGAAAGAGCGTCTGAATGTGTGGAGACAGAAGAAGAAGAAATTGTCCAAGGGTCACCCTATTGTTGAGTCTCATACTGAAATGCTCGCCATTTTCAAAAAATATTTGGATGATGGATTGGAAGATAAGCCTATCATCAAAGAGTGCTTCATGGACTTAAGCTTATTTCCTGAAGACCAAAAAATACCCGTTTCTGCTCTCATTGACATTTGGACAGAACAGCAACACAAACTTGGTGGTGATTTGGAGCAAAGACAAAATCTGAAGGAAGCAGATGCAGTCAACATTGTCTACGACTTAACCGACCGCCATTTGGCTAACCTTGTCGTGAGGTATAAATGTGTCATAAAAATCAGAGTACACTTTCGTTGTTGGGTTTTTAGTAATCAGTATATTTTTACGGTAGAAATCATAATTCGTTACAGATAAAATAAGGTAAAATAAACTGTGTAATAAAAGTGTTTTACACCATCATTCAATTACAAATCAAATCACTGAAGAGTTTCGTACTCATATTCAATCACGATAAGTCTAAACTTTCTTAAAAGTTATACCAGGATTATCCACATTATAAAATTTCTCACCTGCGTGCTAATTAAACTCATACATTAAAACGTAAATAGTATATACATTATAGAGTGGAAGACCTTTACAGTATTATTTAATTAGAAACTGTAAAACTTATAATGGTTGTTTTAGTCATGATAGTAAGAAGTTTTATTCTACACTGACACATTATTTTATTTCCAACAAATGTATAGAATAGTTTATGGCTATGCTTCTCTTTTGGCATCTAACTTTTTCTCATGTATCAGGAATGTTGGAATTGACATAGATGATTACTGCAACCACCGTTTCTTATTGCAGCATGATCTTATTAAAGAGGTGGTTGAAGCCAGTCAAGAACCATATACACAAAGGAAAAGGTTGATGTTTGACATGAATGAAAATAATTGGTCTCAACAGAGGCAACAAAATACGGTTGCGACCACATTGTCTATATCAACCAGTAAGTCAATCTCCTTCAAAATGCAAACACCCTTGCCATGTTATATACAAACACATACATAATGCTGGCAACAAAATATGGGTTTTAAACCGTTTTTACACATGACACCAAATGAAAAATGTTTTTGCAGGCAAAATGTCGAGTACAGAACGTTTGGACAATATTGTAAAGGTTGAAGTAGTTCAGGTTCTGGTCTTAAATCTTCGTACAAAGGAGTACACCTTACCAGAGTTTATAAGAAAAATGAATGAACTAAAAGTTCTCATAATCACCAATTATTTTGATTTAAACTGTTCGCTAATCAATTTTGAGCTAGTTGGTTCTCTATCCAGCCTAAGAAGAATCAGATTGGAACGAGTTTCAGTTACTACCTTCGGCAAATGGTACAATCTGCGAAGATTGTCTCTTTATCACTGTAACACTAGAGAGGCTTTTGAAAGCGACAGCATTCCAATTTCTGAGGCACTGCCAAATCTTGTGGAATTGTGTATTGATTATTGCAAAGATTTAGTGACACTACCCACCGGATTGTGTGATATTACTCGGATCAAGAAGCTTAGTATCACGAAATGCATGAATTTTATTGCTTTGCCTAACGACATTGGAAACCTGGAGAACTTGAAGACACTAAGACTTAGTTCCTGTGCTGTGTTTGAAGAGATACCAGCTTCAATTGGGAAGCTTTTTCAGCTGCGTTTTCTTGATATCTCGGGCTGCGTAAGTCTTCAGAATTTACCCGAAGAAATTGGAGACTTGCAGAATCTGGAAAGGCTTCACATGGTTGGTTGTCCATGCAAAATACCTTCCTCAGTGAGTGGTCTTGAGAATTTAAAGAATGTAAGATGTGACGAAGAGACTGCTATACCTTGGAAAGAAGTTTACAAGCCTAACCTTCCCAGTCTAAAAATAGAGGAGGCTTACGATCATAGCTTGTTCTTATTTTGATATATGATGTGATAATGTGTTTGTTGTTGGTCTTGTACTTTCTATAATGAAATTCATTCATATGTTCATCTGGAATATGCTTGAGATGGGAAAAGCATTGTCTTCTTGTTCACACGTGAGTAATTAACTTTAAACGTTGGCCTTTTTGACAGTCAACGATAGTTTCATTTGTTACTTTACGGCTTCAAACAGACAAAGTAAAAGGAATGGTAACGATGCTTAGAAAGAAATGTTGTTTTCTTGTCGACTTCCACAAATATTTTATGTGAATTTTAATATATTATAATAATAAATTTAAAATGCACAATTGTTTAGACTCTTTCAATTTAATGGTTTATACTTATATATATATATATATATATATATATATATATATATATATATATATATATAGAGTTTTTTTTTATATATATTTATTTTTTTATTTTTTTTTTTATATTTATTTGTTTATATATATATATATATATATATATATATATATATATATATATATATATATATATAAAGGGATTCTTGGTATTTATATTTATTTTTCAATTTTACTTTTTAAATTAATATTTTTAATTAAAATAATTTTTTTATCATGATTGTTTTTTTAAATTTTTTTTTCTTTGATTTAACTTTTTATTTTAAATTTGAACAATTTTTAATTATAAAAGTATCTTCAAATAAATAAAAATTATTTTAATTTTCTAATAATAATTTTATTATTTTTTATTATCATAAAAAAAATTTAAAAGCACATGGACGTATTAGTTAACATAATTCAAATATATTATTAATGGCTTTTTTATTTGCTATACGTTCTCCTTATCTTTGCCAAATAAAATAGGCTATATATAATAAATGTCAAATTCTGCATTTATTTCAGATTCTCGGAGGAACTGAAATGTGTCAAATCCGTTTTGAATTTAAATTTCTATGTATATAATACTAATAGTAAAATATAATAATAATAATAATAATAATAATAATAATAATAGTAATAATAATAATAATAATATTAATATATTATGTTTCTATACATGATTAAAAGTAACTGTAAAAAAATTATTGCGCACGAAGATAACGCGATCAACAGTTATAAACTAAATATAGAAAATTATAAATGATTTTTTTAATGTTTTGGAATTGGATTAGATACATTTAAATATAACTTATTTACAATTTATATTATTACATAATTTTTTTTATCTATACTATTATATAAAAAAATATTTATATTATTATATATAAAAAAATCTTTAATAAATATTTCTCAAAATTGATATTTTATATTTGTTCGTCTTTTAAATAAATATTTTTTAAAATAAAAATAATAATGTATAGTAAAATTAAAAAAAAGTATTTATATTTATTTTTATAATTATAATAATATTATTTTTATTATGATAAAGTAAAGATATGGATATAATGTGTTTTCATTAGCTATAAATAATTTTGATGTTATTCCTCAATTATAATAATAGTTTTATTTTTATAATGCGCTTAACAGACTAACGTAATGTTCTAATGAGGATTTTGTACTGATGAAGCAAATTTGAAGGAGCGGATTTTGGTATGTGAGCGCATTCGTTTTAGATGATGTGAAGGGATATGCGAGAGGCAATTTGGGAGATGGATGGATTAATCCATCCCCTCAAAAGTGCGAGGATACTGTATATGTTTTGTATAAATTACAAAACTACCCTTCTCTCGTTTCCTTCCCCCATTCCTTTTTTTTTTCAAAGCTCATTTCAAAATGGAAGTTGGGAATGTGAATGTAGTGTGCTTGTGACTCGCAATAGTGTGCTTGTGAATGTGATCCGATGGTGTTTTGAGAGGTGAGTTATGGGGTGTGTGTGTGTGTATGTGTGCGTGTGCGTGTGCGCGTGCATGATAATATTATTATTATTATTATTAATATACCGAAAAGGTCAGGGACTATGAAAAAAAGTATGGCAAACAACATGACACACAAGATGCAGGTAAAAAATGAAAGTATGATTTTTATGCTCTAATCCATTAAAATGAACACAAAGGAAAATAATAAATCCACGCTTCACAGTCCGTATGAATAGTAGAAGGAGGTTCAGAAGCAAGGACAATAATATTTGAATACACTGCCATATAAGAAAAGTATGTTTGGAGGTTAGATTGTGAGTGAAAAATTAAGAGATGAGGGAACTAGAGAGAGAATGAGAAAATCGAATTTGTTTTAGTGATGAATTGAGGAACATCATTGCAAATCAACTCATGCAGAGATATTTATACACAAGAGAGTGTACTTCTTAACTTTAATCAAATTTCAAGCTAACAATAACTTCCTAAGTTCATATCTATGTTTCCAGCAATATATTTGCAATTATCATTGTTGAACCCGCTACATTTGGCAATGACATTGTTTATAAATAGTCTGAGTCTTAGTATACCAGCAAAGGGATGCTTTTTGCTGACCGTTCGAGGTCTGATTTTTTTCAGGTTGGGCACAAATGCAGCTTACTAAAATAGTTCATTCCAAGGATGAAAATCACAATTGTGATGACTATAAAATATATTAAGACATGTACTTTTAACTCTAACTCAATTTTATACAATTGATTTATAAGGTAAGATTTACACTCATTTATATATATTATGAAATATTTTATCTTTAGTCAATATGAGATCTCGAACACACTCCTCTCATGCCGAGACATATATCGTGCATGAACATTAATGGGTGATTTGGTAGCAAATGATTTTGTAAGAAATGATTATGTGAGATTTTGTGTCTCTTTGTTCATCTGACATTATCAATATATATAAGAATGTAAAAGGAAGGTTAAGACTTTGATTGAGGGATCCTTATGATTCTGTATCTATGATAGGAGATCCTTATAATTATGCAAATCCCTATAATTGCGACTCCTATTAAGATGTGATTGATTTCTAATAAGTAGTGACAAAGGATTATTCAATGGGGCCACTTTCTTGCGAACAAAGTTCAAAGAGAAGATTTTGGATCCAACAAGACTCAGAGACCATGTTAGATACTCCTCTATATTCTGCTTCAGTACTGGATCGAGACAAGGTTGGTTGATGCTTTAGAGGACCATGAGATGAGGTTGTCTCCAAAAAATACACAATATCCAAAGGTGGATAGTCTAGTATGTGGGAGTCCACCCCCGTTGCCATATGAGTAAGACAGAAGACCAGAGAGTGAAGATTTGTGAAGATATAGACCAAGATCAAGGGTGCCTTGAATGTAGCGCACAATTCTTTTAAGAGTAGCATGTGTTCATCTTTTGGTGCATGCATATGTAGATAAACTTGTTGTACAACATATGATATATCCAATCTTGTGAAAGTGAGATATTGTAAGGCTCATGCTAAACTTTGATAATGTGTGGGATTTGGGTAGGGAGATCCCCAAGATGCACTTAGTCTAGGTTCAGTGTCCATCGGTGTTGTGGATGGATTACAAGAGCTCATGCTGGCTCATTCAATGATGTCTTCTGCATATTTATGATTATGTAAATTTCTTATGATTTTGTACCTATGATAGGGGATCTTTATGATTATGTAAATTCCTACATATGTGGCTCGTATTATTATGTGATTGATTTCCAATAACGATTGACAATGGTATTATTCTGTAATTAATGGTTGACGTTTTGTAAGAAATGAATATGTGCAATTTTGTGCACCTTGGTTCATATGACATTTTCAATATATACATGAAAAGAGGAGGAGGTCTAAAGCTATAAGGGGATCCTTATGATTTTGTAGTTATGATAGGGGATCCTTATGATTATGTAAATCCCTATAATTTTTGGCTTACATTAATAGTTGATTGATTGTTGATAAAGGATTATTGTATAAGTAATGTTTAAGTTTCCTAACACCAAGAACAATCATAGTTGTTTTGTCCAACCTTTGCATGGCTTTATGCGGCATAAAAGCATTGGATTGTGTGGTACTATCCTAGAAGGTATCCTCTCCGAACAAAATACTATCTTATTTCTGCAACTTAAAGCAAACTTGATATTTCTCAACAATTGCAAATGCTCAATTCCTTCTTTTTTCAAATTATCATCATACGAGCATAATTAAAGTAAATCATAGACATATTTTGCTTCCAAATGACCCATTTTAGCAACCATTTTCAAGTCTCGGTGGCTTTCTCAATATTTCCCTCATACCTAATTACTTCTACCAACCCCTCCTTAAATAATGCTTCAATATTTCCATCTTCCTTGCACATTTTCGTAAAATTTCCAAACAATGATGGAGGTGTAAGTAACCATACCACTAATGAAATTTTTTCTAAAGAAACTTTTTGCCACATGGACATATCTTGTGAAGCATGAAAAAATTCTTTACAACATATTTTCATGTTGTAATAGTCAATGTAAGATTCTGATGTTACCTTTGTAACTATATTGATCAATAAATCTGAAGTAAGTGATTTTATTGGAATCACATCTTGTTCATTTTTTTCCTCTTATTATATCTTGAAATTGATTTTTCCATTAAAATAAAGGAGTAATACAACCTATTCTGCAACAACAAAAAATTTATTTAAAGTATGAAGTCATTAAGAAAAATGATAAGATGTCATAATATAAAATGTATAGAAGAGTATGAAAAACATTCAATATTGTATGTTTGTTGGGTTTACAAAAAAGAAAGAACAACATGCATATCTTAAAACACATTTCTTAACAAGCTTCAAGAGTACCTTTTTCACTAGCCACCACAACACTACAAAAACGATCCTTATCTTCTTCCGCCACTCCTCCGGTCTCCCTTTTTCTGCTTTTGTTGGTTATAAGTTGGTCTCATTCTTAGAGTTAGAACATCTCTTTGTCTCAATGTATTTTAAAGGAAGGAGAAAGGAAAAATGAGATTGACCATTTTATATTTAATTCTAAGTTCATTTGACACTACTACGTAGCAATTTAAATATTGATTTAAGGGCTTTTGGGTCCCACTCGGATGAAGTTAAAAAAGGCTAGAAATGTAATTTTTGGAGGTAGCATTTGTGGTTTGGACGTGAGCATAGGTGGTCTAGGCTTTGATGTTATTGAGATTTGGTCACATTGATAATAACATATGCTTTGTTAATTCGTGTATGGGAAGTGTGAAGCTGAAATAAGTCTTGAATATCAATCAACAACATAGGAAAATGGAATAGCAGAAAATTGTATATCTGGTTTATGTAATTGTGTTGAGTTTCCGATTTTGAATTGTGTTCTTTTATTTTGTTCAACCTTCAGGGTTCTACGTTCTAACCCTATCCAATAGCTGCTAAGTTATTCGCTTCATTGCTAACATAACTTTCCTACATTTTGATTACAAATGTATTGAAAGATTTTTCTAATGTACAAATTAAAACCTACAAATTATGTACAGTTTTCATAGTTAGTGTGTTATCATTATCTTAGATGTAAAGACTCGCTTGACAAACAAGAATGTTCCTCCATGGCACAAAGATCTATGTGGGTGAGTTGAGTATATTTTTATAAATAGATAAATAGATCTAGCTTGTGATGTGTTTCTATGTTGAGTATGTTACTCTTTCTTCCAGTTATCATTAATCTCTTCTTAACAATATTTACTTATTATTAATTTTTCGATTTACTTTGTTTTGGGCAGTTTCAGTTTGTTATTTATGTATACTTTTTTAGTTTAGGGTAGCGAATAAATTTAATTACCAAATTGACTGCAATGGATGATGTGTTTGAGAAACATTTCTAAGTTATTCTTTTATATTTTCGATTTTAAAATGTAAATATGACCTACTTAATACTTAATATAGGCTTTTGTTTCTTTTTTCTCTTTTTCTCGTTTGCAGTGAGCATTCCTTGTCCCTTTTAGAGAATATGCGGAAAGAATTTGACCTACTTACTTGTCTTTTGATATAAAGATCTTCTTACAATGAGGCTGATGTTAGTGACCCAAGGACAAGGAATATCATGTAACACATTGTTTTTGGTTCCAATAATAAATGTATCTGTCAAAGTATCATGTAAATACAAATAACATTCAAGTGTCCATGCAAAGGAAGAAACAATAGAAGAAGAGACGCTTGCACAAGATTGTCTACAGAATGGGGAGAATCAAGTCAGACAAAATGAAAATGATTGCAGCTCATATTTTTGTGGCACTAAAGCTATAAGTCAACTCATATGAAGTTACAAGTGAACTCTAATAATTTAATTTTCACATAAGGGTTTGAAGGATTACGATGGTTGGTAGTTAGGGTTTGAAGGACCTTTTTCCATCTCTAAAGTGACATAGATTAAACTTTTGATGTTATTGACAGCAAAGTGCAAGATGGAATTTGGGTTGGTCAGCACCAATGTAGAGAAAGAGGAGGGATGCGCTGTCTTGTGAGGGTAAGTAGGATTTTCGGAGGATAAAAAATTGGAAGTTAATATCATGTAAGAAATGATTATGTGCGATTTCGGGCTTTTTTGTTTATTTGACCTTATAATACATTCATGAAGGTTTAATTATATCTTTGGTCCCCATTTTGGAGTCAAAATCTCAAGATGGTATCCAAATTTTTAAAAGTCTCAAATTGGTCCCCTTTTTTATTAAAACGTCTCACGTTTGCCCTTTCCGTTAAGTCAAGGTTGACGCCGTTAGAGGGAGTGCCACGTGTCAGTTCCTCGATTTTTTGAATTTTTTTATTATTTTATTTTATTTTTAATTTTTTTTTGAATTTTTTTAAAAAAATCAAAAAATTGCCACGTGTCAAGCTGTCATCGTGCCACGTGGCAGTGACGGAGTGATGTGGCAGTGACAGTGACACGTGTCAGTATTACACCAAGTGTCATTTCCTTAGTCTCAATTTGGTCCCTTTATTTTAATTTGTCTCAATTTAGTCCCAATTTTTTTAAAAATTAGCAATTTTGTCCCTCTTCAGATAGAAACAAAAATTAATTTTATATAAATATTATACAAATATTTTTATTAAATTTGATATTTTTATTCAAATTAATATTTTTATTATAAATTAAACTTAGGTCACACTTACATAATCTCCATTTAATAAATTTCTCTAAAAACAAAACCATCAATTGATATTTAGCCTACAATGTTGACTGCTTCAACTTACTTTTATAATATTTTAACACTGTTCTTTTAAATTTAAATTAGAACTATAGTATAAGCATTACATACAACTTATTTGTATATATACAACTAAAATTTGCAATAAACAAATATTTCTCTTTATTATTGATTTACAACAAACAATATAAATTGTCATATAAATTTTTTCGAATAGTTGTCATTTTTTAAATATTAAAATTAAATTTGTAGATTGAAATAGATGGTGATTAAATGGACCAAGTCTTCTTCTTAGCAAGGGTTTCTTCAATTTGAATCAATACATTACTTGTTAAATTTCTAAGTCTTCTAATCCCAAAAGATAGGTTAGAAAATTAAGCACCTCAATCACACCAATACACTTAGTTGTGGAAAAGCTGCCTTCATCGTAGTAATTTTCCATACTTGGGTTGGCTCAGTTGACTGATCCATTAGCTAAAGTTATAAACCAAATATATAAATAAATTCCACCATCATGCATTATATACCTAAGGAGCTAAGGTACCCATTATTCACCTTTTAAAGTTCAATTTCTAATTTAGTAACAACTTTTAAACCATTTTAAATAAAGTTCAATGTAAAATATTAATTAAATAAACTTAATTTGGTTAAAAATATTTACTTGAAATATCAATTTTGATGGATATATTTGTGTACATTTATATAAAAATTAAATTTGATTTCAATTTGGAGAGGGACAAAATTGCTAATTTTTACAAAAATCGGGACTAAATTGAAACAAATTAAAATAAAGGGACCAAATTGAGACTATGGAAATGACACCTGGCGTAATACTGACATGTGTCACTGTCACTGCCACATCACTCTGTCACAGCCACGTGGCACGATGATAGCTTGACACGTGGCAATTTTTTTTGATTTTTTAAAAAAAATCAATAAAATAAAATAAAAAAATTCAAAAAATTGAGGAACTGACACGTGACACTCCCTCTAACGGCGTCAACCTTGACTTAACGGAAAGGGTAAACGTGAGACGTTTTAACAAAAAAGGGGACCAACTTGAGACTTTTAAAAATTTGGGTACCATTTTGAGATTTTGACTCCAAAATGGGGACCAAAGGCATAATTAAACCCATTCATGAATATAAAAAAAGGTCTAAGATTATGATATGGAGATCCTTATGATCATGTAGATATGATAGGGGATCCTTATGATTATGTAAATTCCTATAATTATGACTCTTATTAATGTGATTGATTTCTAATAATAATTGACAAAAGGGATTATTCTGTAATTAAAGCTTACGTGTCTATCAGAGATGATAGATTTAATAAACAATAAATCCAATAAATTTTGCTAACATAAGCTTTGGATGCCTAATACTACAAAATCGGTTTGTAGGATGGTTTGATAATGGACTACATGATAGCCTCAACTAATAATAAATTTTGCTAAAATATGTTGGTTCTGATATGATAAGGTTTGTACACATTTATATATTATGATATATTGTGAAATTGTGTTACTTTTAGTCAATATAAGATCTTTAACAAAATATATCATTAATGTTAATATATAAATAGAAAAATAGAAAATTAAATATTATTTAAAATATCTGATTATGAATTTTTTTTTGTATTTGTCACTCAAATGTTCTCTTCTCTTTCTGAGAAGAAGAAAAAAAAGAAAAGATTAGGGGTGGCAAAACAAGCTGGCCCAACGGACTAGTCCGTCAGCCCGTGTTAAAAGGAATGAGTTGGGTTGAAGATTTCAACCTGCCAACCTGTTTTGGCATGTCCCGTCTCGCCCGTCAACTTGACGGGCCAAAGTACAGGCCAGCCCATCCTGGCTCATTGACCTGTTTTAAAAAAAATAAAATAAAATAAAAGTAATTAAAAAGATTAATTTTTTATATTATATTTTTTAAATGTGTAAATATATAATAATATTATAATTTAAATCATTAACACCTACAAATTAAGTTTCAATTATTAGTTATAATTTAATAATTTAATTTGTAAATTTAATAATAAAAACATTAACTAATCAATTAAAAATTTGAAAAATATTTTATTTGATTAAATATGCCTTTAATAATAATTGATATGTTAATATAAACAAATTTTAAAAATTAAAAAATTAAAAACAAATTAAAAAAAAAAGGAAAAAACTGGACGGGCTAACCCGACCCAGCCCGTTAGCTCGTCTTATACGAGACGGGTTGTGATTGTTGGTCTATTTCTGTTTGACGGGCTAACCCGACCCGGCCTGTTTTTGACTGGCCACAGACGGACCGGACTAACCCATTTTGCCACCCCTAAAAAAAATGTTGAACATAAATTCATTATGTCTACTCTTAGGATTCATATGTTCTATTCCATTCTCTTGAAGAATCAAAAGATAACCCTCTTTTATCTCACTTCCTAATGAAATAATAAAATATAACTTTCATAATATAATACTTTTCTATTTCATGAATCTTTCGTAATACTTTTTAGAAATATAAAAAGAAAAATGAATACTAAAGTGTTTTCTTTGTTACCAATAATATTTAATTGTAGCTTAATTATCATTTTCTTCTCTTTTAATAATTATGTTTATGGATATATTTAATATCTCTCTTAATTCAAATCAATGAAATTATATCAATAAATTTCCCTTTCAACAAGTGAACAAATTTTATCTTTTGAATTTTATAGTATACAGGGCAAGATTAATTTAAAACTTTAACTTGAAAATTTTATCGTGATACTCTTAATTATCTAAATTTAAATAATTTATTAATCACATTTGAACTATGTCAATTTTTTTTTTAAAAAGTCAACTACATTTTATTGTAATATAACTTAATTCGTATTATTTTAACTTTTTTTTAATAGTTAATGAAAAGATGATTTTCTATAATAAAGATTATCAAAATCTTAAATAAAATGAAGATGATTTTTTTTGGAAAAATTAAGATTATTCATATTAAAAAATAAATTACTAAAAGTTTTAGTATGGATTTAGTTATTAATAAGTTTAAAAATTTAAAATTGAAGTGATGACATTTTTGTTATATTAATGAAAATGATGAAATATATAGATTTTAAATCTATCACTTTGACTTCTTAAAATTATCGGTGAAAATCCATACTATTTAAAGAAACATGTATAACATGATATACTAAACTTTCTTCAAATTTACACATTAAAATATTTTACATAAATATAACATATTATAAATAAAAGAGATATTGATATTTTATTATTAATTCCTTCATAATCTATGTATAACGAGAATTTCTCATTTAGTATGTATAATATATATATTTTTTAATTTCTCCTAAATATAAGTATTTTCTACTAAATATAAGATAATAGTTTTTAACTCTCTTCTTTTACTATTACATTCAATTTTACTTGAATAGAGAATTATTCATTTTTTATAATTTGTCTATCATAATATTTAATAAGAAGTTAGTTCTTTTAAAATTTTAAAAAATGCAAATACAAATAAAAATGTGCTTTCGTTACGTCATAACAAAAAGATGTTAGCAATTTAAAAGTGTATATGAAAAGTAGATTAACCTTGTGGTGACTTCTCCCAATCTTTTGCCAAATTCTGACGGCACAACGGAGTGGTTTTCCTGTAAGAAAACTCATCCATGTGGTTAAGATTATAGATCTCAAAGAATAGGAGAGAACTTTCATGGAAAAAACCCATACAATTGTTGGATTTTATACAAAAGCATACTAATCTATTCCTATTTAGATAACTTTGAATACAAATAACATGTAACAAGCTCGTGATAGCTATGAAAGAATTATACTCTTCTAATCTGCACTGCTCCACTCCGTCCTCTCACAACCTGCATTCAGTGCTTGCAAGCAAATAAAAGAACAGCAATTGTTATCCTACGCGACAATCTGCAATCAGTTATTAATCGATTTGAGGACCAAGACTTGGATTGAAGTTACCAATGTTTTATAATCTGACATTTGAAATTCAAATTTCCCAACAAGAGCTTCTCTGCAGCTGGATCTGAGTTTCAAAGCGATGAAGATGCAGGTAAACGATTGAGGTTGTTGGATCTGAATCCCTTGATGAGAAATTTAAATTCCAGATGTCAGATTATAAAATTTCGATGACTTCAAGGTTGTTTTTCCTAGATTTGGCTCCTGATGAATCTGATTACCCTTTTGCGTCACTGCACACTTTGGTAACCACAATAAACAGTTCGGATGTTTTTCTTTTCTCCTGTGGGATGGACGTGCGAAAGTGACCCACATTGCATAATGGACCAGTTTTAATGCTGCAGCTCAGTGTATCAATCATTTAATGAATAGTCAACATGAAATATGAATAACTTAGTCCAACTTGTTTCTCACTACTTATTTAGTTATTGTTTATTACAGATATTTTGTAAAAAAAAAATATGTTATTTTATATTTGTTTATATCATAAACTTACATTTAAAACTCATGTTTGGTCCTCTTATTTGTTTGAATTATTCATCTAGGGTCATAACTTTTATTTTATTTGCTTTAATTAAGTCCTCATTTTTTATAGAGTCCAATTAGACATTTTATGTTAGATAGGTGTTAATCTGGTATATGTACATATTACATGTGAGTTCATAGTATTTTTAATTTTTAATTTAATTTAATTTAATTTAATTTTTGACAAGTGTTAGGTCATTGTTGTGTCACATGATAGTATCAATGTCACATGGCGAGTTAATATCATGTGTTTGTAACAATGTCACATGGTAACGTCTTGTATTCAATTTAGTTTTTATATTTGAAATTTTTACTCAACCCAGTCTAATTTTTTTAAAATAAAGCAATATTGTTCATCTCCAAAATATTTGCAAGGGGAGCAATGGCTTGGCAATCAAGAATGAAGATGTGCGTAGCATTGTCTACTACAGAAGCAAAGTTCATTGTCATTACTGAAGCATGCAAGGGATTATTATGGCTGAAAAAATTCTTGCGGGAGCTTGGTTTTGTGCAAGATAACTATCCATTGTTTGTTGATAGTTAGAGTGTTATCCATCTTGGTAAGAATCCAACTTTCCATTCTAGATTCAAACATATTGATGTGAGGTATCATTGGATACATGATGTTTTGGATGCTAAGTTATTGGAATTGGAAAATGTTTATACAGATGATAATGGTGATGATATGATGACTAAAGCATTGCCAAGAGGAAAATTTGAAGTTTGTTGTGTGATCACTGGTTTGACAGTTATCTCCACATAGTTGTGAGGGGGAGATTTGCGTATTGGGCTCCCTTCCTATGTGGAGAAAAGACCTAAGAGTTGAGAAGCTCACGTATATGAGAGAGAGTGTCAGAAAGTAAGATAGACACAAAAAAGGAAGATTCAAAATCCACTTAGAACACTAATACATTGAGAGAGAAGAGATAAAAATTTGTTCACATTTTTCACCGATCTGTCATTGTAAAATTAACACTACAAATTCGTTCACTGTTAGATCGTGTTTAAAATTTGATAGCAGGTTTGAAACATCACATTCTTCATTTTGATTGTTCGAATTGTCAATACGAGGTCTGAGTTGGGAGAAATTGAGTTTGTAGTGCAGTTGTGTTTTTAGGTTTCTTTTCTCTTTGTTCTTCAACTTTGCAAGCTTTGTTGTTTTGTTGTTTGGTTGGGTGTTAGCACTATTTTTGTACCTTTGGTTAAAACTCATTTATACTCTTTATTATAGTGGAACTATTTTTTTGATCTAGACGACTCGTGATTTTTACTTTTGTTTTGAGGGATTTTTTACGTTAAAAATCTTGATGTCTTTGTTTGCGTTTTTGGGGATTTATTATTGTCATTTTTTGAGAGTTGCTCCTCATAAATTCTTGCAAGTTAGGGAAAATTATATCAGTTATATTCTCTAGTAAATTTGGTTGTGTTATTGTTTCCCCGAATCACATAGCAACATGTCTCTCATCCTAAACCTTACCACCAAAGAACAATCTGAATTACTAAAGTGTTTCGAGTGCCAATAGCTTCAAATATGCAATTCGTAAGATATCACTATCATTGAAGGATAAGTTCACGAGAGTCTTAAAAAAGATAAAAAGAGCCAATATTTGTTGGAGAAGACCTTATCTATGATAAAGAGTTCACTCTGGTTGTGACAAATATAATCTACAAAAGAAAAGTCCAAATAAGACACCATAATTTTAGTGCACTACCAAAGACAAAGAATGTGTGAAGTGATAATTTATCATGCATAGTGGAGAAGTTTGTTTTTGGCAAGGAAAAGAGAAGATGAAGTTTGCCAATGGTGAAGTTTCTCTTATTCATGCATAATTTCTTTGAGTGTCTCTTTCTTATTTTGTATCATAACTCTAATACAATTTTTCATTTTCAAATATTACTATATAAATTAAAATCGAAAGAGATGATAAACATATATAACATAAAGGGTTAAAATTGTTTTTATCCCTCAAGTTTTAGTGAATTTTGGAATTAGTCCCTTTTCGAAACTTAATATTAATTTAGTCCTTCATCTTTAGACATGTATGGATTTAGTACTTCTTACCAAATTTTGTTAAGTTTATCTGACGTTTCAAGCCCATTTCATGATAGTATTTGAATTGTTTACACAGTTTGACACACTTTCGCTTCAATGTTAACTTAAATATTATCATAAAATGCATTTAAAATGTCAAAATAAACTTAACAAAATTTGGTAAGAATAACTAAATCCACACATTTTTAAAGATAAAAGACTAAATTGATATCAAGTTTCGAAGAGAGACTAATTACAAAATTCATTGAAACTTGAGAGACCAAAAACATATTTAACCCTAACATAAATATATTCATAAACATCTTCCTAACTATTAAAATTTAAATTTAAATACTTTCTTTTGTGGAATTAGAGGTTTGTCATTTGAGTTTATACGAAAGATATAAAGCTATTCAATAAATTATTACATACCAAGACAAAAGAATCACGTGATGAGACGAAGGATGATCTTAAAATATGTTACAAGTTACAACATGAGAAATGTGCCGAAGCGTATCTGCTCCATAAAACGACAGAGAAGGAGTCCCTTGAGAAGTTCGTAGTTCTGTGCGACAGTTAGAAACTAGAAACTCCAGCTTTTGCATCGTTAATAAACAAAACACTTTGTGAGTTAAGAAACAAGATTATGGATATTAGCAAATATATGATAATGAAGATGATTATGTATCTACCTTGCAAGAAGTCGTTAGACGTGTCCCTTCCAAGGTTTATTTTATTGCGACACTGGATTTCGGATAAAGAATACATCACATTTGTCAGGGACTGAATTAGAACGAAAAATTCGAGGGACAAAAGTTTAAATTCTAAGATAAAAGGCATACTTTATAGAAGTTCAGAAGTGAGCAAACTTACAACACGTAGTAGTACTAAGCATGTCAATTCATGACATCACAAACATTACACGCAATCTCCTACCTTTTTCAATTATCTTCTGCTGTTTGCAACTTGCATGAAACAGGCAAATACATCACATTTGGTGACAAAAGTAGAGTTATTGTAGAAACTTTTATACAATATACATAAAATACTCGCGGCTATTGGTAAGCCATTTACGTTAACATCAATTTGAGGAACCTCTCTGACTTTAGGATTGGAAAGCATAGCTTCAAATGTTTCCTTCCATGAAGCAGAACAGGTCCTAGGAGTTAGGAGCTTATTGAATGAAGCCAGTTTAGGTTAACATCAACTTGAGGAACCTCCACCTTCAGGTTGGGAAGCATAGCTTCGAATGCTTCCCATGAGGCTGCTGTCTCCTCATCGCATACCACTACTTTTAAATTCTCAAGATTGGTTATTGAGTATGGCAATTCACATCTTGCACAGCTTGTCATATTGAGATTTCTGAGATTACATAAATTGCCAAATTCCTCTGGTAAATTTGAAAGGCTTATGCAGTTTGAGATGTTAAGAAGTCTTAGCTTAGCGAGGTTTTGAATAGAATCTGGTATCTCTTCCAAGTCAGTACAGGTACTTAGGTTCAGGAGTTCCAAATTCAACAACTGTCCAATTTCTTGGGGCAGAGAACAAAGTTTGTGGCAATTAGTAATGCTGAGCTTCTTTAGAGAGGTAATGTCACAGATCCCATTAGGCAATTTGACCATATCCTTGCAATAGTCAATGTTCAAATCTAATAAACTTGGAAATGAATCTGAAGCTAGGATGGTGCCATTTTCAAAAGCCTGGCTTATGTTACTACACATGTAGAGAGATAACTTTTTAAGATTTTTCAATGCGCCCAAGTGAGGAACAGAAATCCGCTCTAGTCTGATTCTTTTCAGGTTCGATACAGAACCTAGTAGTTGGAAATTGTCCACTTCAGAATAATGAAAACCATAATTTGTCATGATAAGAACTTTTAATTTAATCATTTTCTCCATGAACTCTGGAAAGGTGTACTTCTTAGTTTGAAGATTTAAAATCAGAACTTCTGCTTGGGATGGTTGTAAGTCGGACCAATATGAAGCACAAGTTTCATCTGCAAAAACAACCCATATGATGTCAGTTGGGGCAAATGTAATCAGCGGCAAATCAATTCTACTTTCTTATTAGCAGTTTTTAACATTTAAAAGTATACACTTCAAAAACGGTAGAACTAACCAGTTGACAGCGACAATGTGCGGGCTGAGACCTGTTGAATAGTCTGTTTGACACACCATCCGCGATATTTTGACAACAAGCGGGACAACATGCCGTGTTGCTTTTCCCCAAGCCACCGTTGACTTTGATTTTCATTTATGCCAGTAATAATTCTCTTTCTGTGATCAATTGGTTCCCGGTTGTTCTGATAAATTGCAAGATCTCTTAGAAGATCATGAAGGACGACAAAGTGATTATTGTAGTAGTAATTGTCTGAGTCACTTGTGTTTCTCCTGGTAAAGGAGCAGGAAAAAAAAAATCTTTAGTAAAAAGAGAAATTATCCCACAAGATTATATAATACACGCTCTCTATTAGATAGAAAAATTACGAATTTCAACATGAGTTAAAAAAATGTAGAGTTGCATGATGTGCGAAGATTACATTCACTCCAAGAGAAATGGTCATTTGGATCTATTTATAAGTTACTAATTGATTCTTGCATGAACTACACATGCTATTGAATTATTTGTTTGAGTAAAATTCAGTTTATTTATGTTAAGAAGCTGGAAAGATAAAAATAACTAGTCATCTCACCTTGCTACTAAAAGATTAGCCAGATTCATGGAGTCTAACTTTTTTATGATTTCCATTGCCTCTATGCCATCATCATCTAATTTGTACAATTCTGCCCACATGTCAATGAGAGCAGGAAGGGGAATTCTTTGATCTTCAGGAAATAACCCAAGGTCCATGAAGCACTCCTTGGTAATGGGATTATCTTCTAAAACATCCAAGAGCTTTTGGAAGCATGAAATTAATTCAGTACTAGAATCAAGTATAGAATGACCTTGTGATAACTCATCCAGCGTCTTTTGCCACAACTCAAGAGACTGATTACTCAGTGATCTACCAATCACTTTAATGGCAAGCGGTAAACCCTTGCAATATCTCACAACCTGCATTTCAGTGCATGCAAATAAGGTTAGTAAACAAAAGGTCGTACCTAGGTTATCTACCATGATATTGCTTTTGGGGGTTAAAACATAGATTTCTACTCTCTTAACTCATCAATAAGTTTTATTTTAATTGCAAGTGGTTATGTTCTTCCTATCTTGAGATGCCTACTTCAAGTGAATGACTTCAGACAAGAAGGACAGTTATAGATTACACATCCATGTCAGAAAGTAAGGAATAAGCACCTTTTGGACAATTTCTTCGTTAGGAATACTTAAACTGCATTTTGAACTTCTTTCATCCAAGAGGGCGTGGTGACGGAAAAGAGTCATTGCATCTTCGTGAGCAAGGGGTTTCAAGATGAATTGGGTGCCAAATTTAGGAAATGCAACCCTTGAAATCACCAAAATTTTATAATCAGACATCTGGAATTTAAACTTCTCAACAAGGGCTTCCGAGCTGGGCCAAACATCATCCAAGACCAACAACAGTGGACTTCCCTCAATTTTCCTCATCAAAATTTCCAACCGTTTAATTGCATCTTCATCACTTACAAACTCAGGCACGTGGTAGCCACAATGTTCAAATAATCTCTCTACGATATTCTTCAACTTAGGCGTTTGGGAGATGGTGACAAACAAAATATTGTTCTTGAATTTACCTGGTGTAAGCAAAGAGATCTGTCAGACCACAGCATTTGTTTTGATGTCTTGAACGAAACAAAAACAATCTATCAAAGGATATCAGTGTACAGAAAGTATGAACTCTGCTTTAAACTGTCCTATATCACAGAAATAGGGATTCAAAACATTTGGCTTGCCACAATTTTCATCTGTTACGTATAAACTTCCATAGATGTTTGCAATTTTCAAACGAACATTTTTCATCCCTTTCTTCTACTATCTTTAGTGAAAGTTGAATAGTTTATGACAGAGAATTGTATGTATGAGATAGAGGATATATAAGTGAATTCATGAAAGCATTGGTGAGGGCATAACTATCACTACAAGCAAATTTTCAGAGATCTTTTTCTCGTCTGTCTTTTACTATGAGATAGAGGACCTATAAATGAAGTTATGAAGAATTGATTAGGGGATAACTATCACTCAAAACAAAATTCTTTATGAATGTAGATGACTTATGAAGAATTGGTTAGGGGATCTACAAATGAAGTTATAAAGAATTAGTCAGCCAATCTATCAGGAATGAGAGGACCAAAGAAGAATGATCACTTACCCTTGACTTCTTTATCCTTGCAGAGCATTGTAGCCAAGGTTGTTTTACCTGATCCACCCAGGCCAGACAACAAAAGGGTGGACACACCTTCCTCCTGGAGAACCTCCATCTTCAACTTGCTCAACAGTGGACCGAAGCCAACAGTAAATTCTGGGTTTTCAGGAACACCATAAGGAGACTTAATTGTCATTCCAGCTCCTTTAATCTTCTGCTCAAAATTCTCCATATCAAGAAGCTCAATAATCTCTCTCAACTTGTACAGTGTATTTTTTATATCCTTAACTTGCTTGTCATCCGCAGTACGCGAATCATTCTTCTGATGCAAAAGACCCTCCTCGTAGAGTGAAAACCAAGATAGAAATTTGGTCCACCACAAGCTCCGGGAGCATGAATTGCACACAAGCTTTTCCCCTGCATCTTTTTCTTTGACAAGAGTGATGATTTCTTCTCTGGGTGGATTCAAGTGTTCATTGTATTGCTTTATCTCTTGCACCACTAGAGTCATATTTTTTAGGGTTGACCTAAGTATCCGCTTGCTCCTTTTGTTCTTCCTACCTTTTTCAACTATGTCCATGACCATTCTGATAGCATCTTGAAATCTTGTCAAAATAACAAGTTGATTGGTCTCTCCCATGACAGCCAATCTTTTGCTTCCTTCCTCTGCTCAATCAAACAAGGAACAAGTTGTGAAAGACAAAAGTCAGTGATGTTGCATAAAATTGAAATTGTAGAACAAAATGAGACAGTTATCTATATACTCTGAGACATCAAAGTCCAAAATAAAAAACTCGTGCCTTTGAGAAAATTGCTCAAACCTCCTATGAAGTAGTGTTTTTGCGTCTTGAGTCCTTCTTCTTGGGGATAATTAAATTTGCGATTTGGAGCGAAGCAACGGTAAGTTGGTTGCTATTGAAATATTGAAAAGATTAAAATGAGAGCGCGAAACGCAGTATTTATTATCAGCATAGAAAGCTGGATTTGGAATCTGCGTTGAGTTCTTCGTGTTCGTTTCCAGTGACTTTCGCCATTTCAACGTTCTAAAAGACGCGTAGATGCTTTAATTAATGAGATAATATTTAGGTTGTTCAGTACAAAATATATATTAAAAAAACTTAAATACCTTTTTTCGTTCTCATTGTATTAGTGTTTGTTGCGGATCTCATTTTAATAATTTTAACAAAATATTTAAAATGTTTCTCATCTTTATCGAATATTTAAAATGATTCTCATTTTCGCAATTTGTGTTTTATTTTATATTACTTTGCATTGTATTTGGGGTGTGCTACATCTACTGTACAAATAGCTAATTAACGTTAACTTTCCAGTTTAGGAGAAATTTTGCAATTAGGCTTGAGTTGAATCGCAGTCGTGCTCTTTATTGTTGGAGGCGATTTATTCATCTTTGTCTTTCTTAAACTCGGATTTGTAGAGAAAGCAAGTTATTTCATTGTTGGATTGCAATCGCACTCTTCATTTCAATTTTCCAATTAATCATCATCAACAAGGTGGCTTTAGGGTTTTCTGGGTTGTGTTTACTCATAGATTAGGGTTTTCGTAATTCTATTTTAGGGTTTAGTTCTGCTTGGATTGTTATGATGTTTTGCATGTTTCTAAATTACCACACCTGTACAGTGTACAGTACACGTAACATACTCAATGCAACGTAATACATACTACAAACAAATGTCACATGTTCTTCGTTACTGATTTAAACGGCGTCACAGAAAATGACCAAATAAAACACGAATTACGAAAATGAAAACCATTTTAAACATTCGGTCAAAATGATGACCATTTTAAACATTCTATTAAAATAAGAACCACCCACAAGAAATACTATGTAAATGAGGACGAAAAATATATTTAAACCTTAAAAAAAAAAAAAACTTTTGTTTTATTTACGTCAGTCCCTCTAATTTAAAAACCTGCGAGCTTGGCTAACTTTTTACAATTCATATTCTCCATCGTGCTTTTGTTTCACTGGATTACCTTTTCTTTTTCTTATTTTTCAACGTTCCAAAGTAGAAGTTAATAATGTGGACCAGGTACTTTGATTGAAATAGGAGAGAAAGAACGGTAAGAAATCATCTTTTCTTATTTAATGAGTAAAAGAAAAAGGATAAATTAAATAATTTTCTATATCAATTAATATCTAGAAGAACATGTCACCAAATTCCAATTCGCATTTTTTGATTTTATATATACATTCCAGTCAAGTTGATAGAAATTACAGCCTTAGATCGAGGAACCCGTCCAAGATGTTTAAATTAAAGCGCAATAAATCACTTTCTTGAGCGTTTTAAACGTACGTTCCTGCCTTGAAAGGTGGGGCGCGTGTAAGGTGGAGAATTTATTCAATGGAAATAAAAAACAAAGAACTATTGAACGAATCGAAATCTACAATTATTGTGGAAACCGTATGGTCTTAAATTATTTTCTCTTATGCATGTGTTGTCACGATACTTTTAGGAAATTTCATAGGAAAAACAACATAGATGACTTTCTGCGCAAAGTGGTGGAAACGTTATCAGCAACAACCACCACACGTGATTTGTCAACTTTATTTTTACGTATATATTAAGTTTTCAACCAATAAAAAATAAACAGCTTATTTTTTTAACATCTGATATTTGGTTTCTTTAAATCGCTTTTTTTTTTTATTGAAAATAAAAGATCAAATAAAATGGAAAAGAATATTTTAAAGAAAAGAGTGAATAATGGAGGGACAGGATTGTTTACCTGCAACCTGGAGAGTAGGTAATGATGGAAGGGCGTTGTAAGTGAAGAGAGGTTCTGCAATTGCGTGCAAGAGGCGATTGGTAAGTTTGAAGATAAAGAAGCGAATGGTTGAAGAGGAGTGAGCGATGAAGCATGGTTGGAGGGGGAAACGGGAGGAACGAGAAGAAGATATTGAAGGAAGCAGAAGAAAATGAACGATAGAAGAAGAGGAAGAAGCTGAAGAAACAGAGAGAAGAGAATTGAATTTGTTAAGTGTAGAAGGAGATGATGGAGTTGAGTTTTTCTTCTCCGCTTTTTTCACAAATCCGAGATATCTTCATTTATCTCATCTTCCTCTTCTTTCGTCCTTGCACACCACGCATCCCGCCAAACGACGCCGTCTTTATTTTAATAGTACCAATATTACATTCTATTTGCTCTCAATTTTTTTACACCGGAGTCTTAACTATTAAGCCCCCACTTAGAGACTAAAATATAATAATACAGTTAGATGATATGATATGCAATAATATATTATTTATTACATGTTTTTAATCCTGAATTTTAAATCAAAACTCAAATTCGTTTATATTTGAAATTTTAATATATTTTGATTTTTAAATTTAAAAATAAATAAATATAGTTCTTTTAATTCAATTCAATTATGTTAAGATTTTTAGGGTGTGTTCCTTTGTGTAGATGGATATGGGAAAGAGTATGAAGATGGATTTGTGTAGATTTAGGTGGATGGATATTTGTGTTTTTTTTGAGTGGATTTAGAGGATAAAGTGAGTGAATTTGGAAATAATTTTGATGAAAGTTAGTGAAAGATTTGATTGATGTGATAGATAAAATTATATGTTAAAATAGATATATTTATTAAGTTACCATAATACCCTTGTGTAAAAAAAGAGAATGATTTTGTAATTTGATGTTATAA
>Ga0214542_1002366_pt1 | contig 38977 bp, 36 predicted proteins | sample CNSS1metaG_FD_160096 | JGI IMG/M metagenome (GOLD analysis project Ga0214542, IMG submission 160096) | Root nodule microbial communities from cowpea collected in UCLA plant growth center, Los Angeles, California, USA - CNSS1 | ecosystem: Host-associated > Plants > Roots > Nodule | place: USA... | reverse complement strand
TTACCTAGAGTCCAAGTCATCTGGTGACGTGGTTTGTATTTGACCGTTGTGTGTTTTTACCCTTCAGTCTATTACCCAGTTATGAGTAAAATTACTGTGTCACAGGTAAGAACATTTTACTGTCCTCTTTTGGAGACTACCGTAGAAATCATGTCTTCGGGGTCTTCCTCAAGTATTTGGTCTGAGTCTTCATTGTCAGAAGGGAAAGAAGATCCAGGAGTTCCTTGTCCGTGGCTTCCTGTTTCTTCATAAATTTCTCTGTATATTCTTTCTTTTTCAAATCTTTTAACCAATATGGGACTGGCTTCTATAGGGAATGGATGAAATTTGTTTCCCATAAACTTCTTCCAATATATTTTGGTGTTTGTGGTTTCTTTTAAAAGGATATATTCTGTATTATCCTTTCTAGAGAAATTCCAATTTGACCCTTCAACATAAGCTTTCTTTGTTGGCATAATTCTGTTTTTTGTAATCTATGGCTTGATATCAGTCTTTTAATTATTTTTATTTGTTTAGTAATTCTAATAGCCGGATTGGGGCTATGAATCAGAGTTCTCCACATAGGCTGTATTTGTATTCTGACCAGAAATCCAGGAGGGATTTCAGGATCTTGAATTTGGTGATGCAAGTAATTCATGTATTATGACTGTATAGTATTACTTTTGTATAATGTACCTGGAAAGGATATCAGCAAACATATTGTCAGTTCCTTTGATATGTTCGAAATTTATCATTTTTCCAGAATTTATGTAGTCTCTGAAAAGTAACCATCGTCTGTGAGGTTTTTTGTCATTATTTATTTGGTTTTTCCCATAGGAAACGATTGCTTCACAATCAGTTCTAATGGTTATTTTTGGTTTATTTATCAAAAATAATTTAAATGCTTCTAAGGCGTGTATAATTGCATTGACCTCATAATCAGTGCTGGTCTGATAAACTTGTGGTTTCACAGTATATTTTCCAGAAGTATATCTGCATATTTGTTCATTATCTTTTGACAAGTATTTATTTTTCTTTCTTTTTAAGATGGCTCCCCATCCTGATTCACATCCATCACATTCAAGTACTAAATAATCTGAATCTAATGGTAATTGTAGGGTAGGTAATTTATTTACCTTTTGTTTTATGTTTTGAACTAATTTTATATCTTCAGAATTAAACTTTCTTTCTCCTTTTAAAGAAGTTTTATTGTACAAAGGGGCAGTGTATTTTCCCAAATCTGGGATAAAATTCCTGGCATAATTTAAAAGTCCACAAATGTCACCCATAATTAGTGGAGACAGCTATACAAAACCATCCTTTGATGAATGTTCATGTACAAACACTAAATCCTCAGAAAATTGTGATTGTATGAAAGAAGATTTAGAATTCATAGATTACTGTCCAGATGACACTATGGACTCTTTTTCATCCATAAAAATATCTAAAACAATCACTTTTGATAATATCCAACAGATTCTAGTGGCTAGCGCTGCGTGCTCATCCTTTGGTATTAGAGCAAGGCCGCGTGCTTGATTCCTGCCGAGGACGGAAATGGGGCAGCGTGTGGTATTCCTGAAGAGCGGGGGAATCGTGGTGGGACCGAGGGATTAAGTATCAAAGTGTGAACCCTTACTAATAGCTATAGCTTTTTGGTCAAGTGGCTAGCGCTGCGTGCTCATCCTTACTACATTTATGTGAATTTAGAAAATCAAATATTGGGATTAATAAAAATAATAGATTTTAATTAAAAATTTAGTTATTTGGATGTTTTTTTTATACAAACTATTTTTAATCTTTCTAGATTTACATTTAAAGAAAAACTATTAATAAAATACAAAAACCTTAAAAGGGGATGATTTTGAAATATTAAAATGTAAATTTTGTAAAACTACATCCGAAACTTCGCAACCCTACTACACACTCTTTGCGTGTCTCCCTCTGTGGTTGCCCTGGCCGGGTTTGTCCCCAAATACAAAGCGTGGTTCTTCCTTGTGCAGTGGCACCACCTACCATGATTCGTTCTTCTGCAGTGGCCTTACCCATCTTGGTTAGTCCTGTCGTCCTCCATCCACTGTGTTTCATTCTTTTTTTTCTTCTTTTTCTGTTTGGTCTTTGATTCCGCAGCATCAACTTCACCCACCCTCCCCATTTTTTTTTGTACTCAGTATCTATTCAAATATATGAATCTGAAACAAAATTGTAGATTAATAATCCAAGATTGATAGCCATGATTCTTGATTTTCGTTGTCCAAAGAAGTTTACCTTCTCCTTCAGGACACCTCATGAAAATTGTATATTAATAACCCAGACCAATGATTTCTGCGTTCTTCTTTGTTCAGTATCCCTCTTGTTCTCTATTCAAATGACATTTCCCGTGTAGCACATGTTTCTGGCTTTGTTTCTGAGGCTTCTACCTTCTTTACTTCTCTGACCTTGGTATACGTTTTTACTTTATATCATGAACAAGTCATCAATCTTGTCCACTATCCTAGGGAAAGATCGCAATAGTACAACACGAATCAGGGTGGGAGATGAATCCGTGATTCTTCTTAGTTTCAACCTAGTTTTTGATCCATGATAGAATTAATCTAGAGATGTGATAGAAAGCATAACCGTTCCGTTTTCTATATTTAGCTAGATATATTTTGACTTTTTAGGTCTTTCTGTTGTTGATTTTTTCGTTATATTTTCTTTTTAATAGCTAGTGCTTGTTGCCTCTTCACATCCCTATGATAAGTTTGTTATTTCTGGAAATAAAGACATTCATAACGTAAATGCTTATTGTGATTTTTATCAGTTCTTAATAGTCAGTTCACTTGGATCTCCTATTGAAACTCGCAAAAGTGGCAGCTCATCTGTATTCTCACTGTTTAACCTCAAAGAAAGGAGTCGCTTTTGGAGTGAGGATGTTATACACAATGGTATGTTGATACCTTGTTCATTGAGTCTAACCTTCTTTTTTCATTATCAAGTAAGAGAATTTCTTAATCTCATTAGTTAGTTTGCTGGCTTTTCAGATTTTGATGATTTGAAGTTTTCAAGCCATGGAAAATCAAGCTCATTTAATTATACCAATGCAGGTATTTATGCATTTTTTAAAGGTCTTCGTAAATTAATTTGTTTCTTTGAACTACTGCTGTTTGATAATGTAAATCCTATATTCTTCTATTTAATGAATATTTATCCAAGATAAGTTTATGCTATTTTTATTGCTATAGAAGTGAATTTGGATTGTCAAATTCTTAGCTCCCAGGCTGCTAGTTGTTTATTTTCTCTTGTGTAGAAATTCATTTCAAAGATTAAATAGGTGGAGTTTTCCTTCTCATCCATTGGAGGCTATATTATACTTGTGAAAAAATGTTTGTGGTTTACTTCCTTATTCATCTGTTTGGAATTTAATATGTCCAATAGCCCAGTAGATCCGATCATTTAGTCCAAAAACAAAGCGTAGTTTATGACCCATTACTAATTTTGTGACCCTAAAATACCCGGGTTTTTTAATTCTAAACCTTTGGCCATTTTCACCTCTATTCTTTGTTAGTCTAAAGCTGAAAGAACCACCATTGGTGCATATTTTCTTCTTCTCCAATATTCCTTATATTCTCTTCTTTGCTGTTTTTTTTGTTGAGTTCATGAGGTGGTTTTCCTCTCATTTTTGTGAGTATTTTAGTGGGTTATGGGTTCTCTGTTCTCCCTTTCTCTCATGTCTCATTGACTAAATCCTATCCTCTTATTATTTGTTCCACCTCCAATATAATATAGGACGATTGTTATCTCGGTAGCACCAAACCTTTTATATGGTCCTAGCTTATCTTGCTTTAATTACATTTTTATCTTGTTTTCATATATTATTATATTTTGATCACCACAATGGTAGTAGTTGTACTTTAAGCAAGGATCGGCTAAACCTTCTGCAATTTACTTTGAAATTTAAGCACCTAGTCTTAAAAATAATTTTACTGTATTTCAGGTAACATTGCTAATTATCTAAAGCTTCAGGAAGTTGATTCCATCCACCTCCCAGTTCCTGTGAATTTTATATTTATAGGATTTGAAGGGAAGGGCAGCCATGGTACATACTTGAAAACTAACTTTTTTTGGTTGTCTTTTATTATTGGACTGTGGATTTTATAGTGTTTTTCTTTGTGTCTTTCAGAATTCAAACTTCTCCCAGAAGAAATTGAGCGTTGGTTTACCAAAATTGATCATATCTTTGAACACACTCGGATTCGACATGAAGAAGTTCTTACTCCATTTTACAAAAGCAACATGGATAAAATGCGATGGCACCACCTTCCCGTTGTCAGTCACATAAATTACAAGTAACTTGTTTATTTTTTTCTTTTCATCTGGCCTTGACTTTACTGACTAGTGCTTGACATCATCTTGCTCTTATGATTAATTATGCACTCTACATTTCTGAAATGGATACCAGTTTTAAATTTCAATACAGTAGGGATTTTGACTGATAATTCTAATATATATATATATATATATATATTTTTTTTTTTTTATATAAATGACCTTTGATGTTTCAAAAAAATCAATCCATTTTATTCTTTTGTATTTGTTTTCTACGTATTATATAGCATCAAAGATTATCTTGCAGAAAGATTCTAAGTTGGAAAAAATAGAAACTAAATCCATTTTAGTCTTCTTTTATATTTGTTCTCTACATATTATATAGCATCAAAGATTATCTTGCAGAAAGATTCTATGTTGGAAAAAATGGAAACTAAGTTATAGAATTTTATAGGAAGGGATTAAAATAAAACAATTATTTTATTGATATTCTACAAACATTTCTATTTCAACACAAACGAGAAGGAATAAGAATTGGATTCTAGCAAAAGACCAAGAATCCACCTTAGAGTAACTTTTCCATATTTTAATTTATTTTGTTTAGTCTATTATACAGAATATAATTTCAATAATTATTAAAAAACTATAGTTATTTTGTAATAGTTTGTGGAGAAACACAAACGCAGACTGCTTTGGCATCACATTTAGAGGATTTACTTCATAAAACCCTTGAGGTTAACATAGGGATGGAGTGGAAAATTTGCTAGACCAAATTTTGAAAGCCAAAGCTGGTGTTAGTTTCTTTCTCAGAAGAGAACTACCAAGGCTTACAATGGCTGCACTCATTGTCTTTTTGACGTCATACATTTAAAACTAAACCTTTTGATCTGATAAATTTGATTGTTCTTTTATCGTTCACTTAATTTAGCAATTTATTTTTATTTATTTACTTTTAAATAAAAGGATATACTTCGTAGAATGAAGAGAAGTGCATGGTAAAAGGATGAAAATTTTGTCTGAATCAACTTAATCAAACACAATTTGAATATTGCTTCTGGAATATTTTCTAATCCCTGATAATAATACTTATATATCTTTTTCTTTGAGCCCTCTTGATTGAAATGGCCAGTGAATCTGATAATGTTTTTCCTTATTTGTTCTTGGAATTTCCTTTAGTGAGAAAATTTTGTACTATCTTTTGTCTCTGACTGTGGACATTATGGTGTAGCTTTTCTGTTCATGCAATTGAAATGGGAGAGAAGGTTACTTCCATAATTGAGCATGCCATAAATGTGTTTGGCCGCAAGGAGGATCCAGTTGGCAGCAGGTAAATTTAATTTAATTTTGTCTAATGTTCCTATTGATACATATACTTGATAAATAAGATGGAGAAAAATAGCGTATTCAACCAACATTGATGTCTTTTTATTGATGTATATATGAATTACAAAATGAGGCAAGGCTCTTACATAAAATGCTAACCCTGAAGTTGGGTACATAAATAATAAAGTAACATTACATTTTAACACACCACCGGAATATGGAGCATATAGGTCATATGCTATGCACCAAGCTTGGAACATATAAATTAAATCCTAGGTCCTCTTATAGATTTAGGAGTGCTTGAGTTGTAAGATCTTTGGACAAATCTTCTCTCTAACAAAATGACAATCAATTTCTATATGTTTAATTCTCATGAAACATTGCATTGAAGGCAATGTAAGGAGCTTCTTTATTGTTACAAAAAGCTTCATCTACTCATTTTCACAAAATTTCAACTCTTGAAGGAGTTGTTTAATCAACACAAATTCACATGTAGCTAGGGCAGTATGTCTATATTCAAATTTTGCACTAGATTAGCCAGCAACACTTTGCTTCTGACTTTTTCAAGATATAAGATTCCCTCCAAGCAATACACAATATTCTATGGTAGATCTCTTCGTTCATGGGACAAGTAGCCCGATTTGTATCACAATACCCTATGACTTGAGCTGATTTATTGTTACTATTGAATATAGTGAAAATAGGTTTAAGATTAATCTCCCTCTTGTGTAAAAATACATATTGGGTAATGTATTTATAATAAATGAGACATGGGCTAAGCCCAATATACAAAATAAAGAAAAATAACAAAGAATCTGAAGATAGAAGATAAAGATAAGATATCTAATATATCTAACCTTCTATATAGTTCAGGATCTGACATAGGCTCCCTCTGATTTGATAGAGGTTTAGTACTAGGATCTATGGGTCTGTCAACAAGTTTCAAATTCATCAATCCAGTTTCTTCCAAAATATCCAATGCATATTTTTTTTAGATATAACAATACCATCATTGGATTGTGCCACCTCAATACCATGTAGTCAAAATCGAGATCCTTCTCAAGATCGGAAAGAAAATATAAATCTTAAATTGGAAGATCGTAACACGGATCGTAAGTACCTACAAATTTTATTGTCACTCAAAATTCATAAGTAAATTTTATAATATATGAAATAAAATATTTTTTTAATTTTTGAGGAGCAGATTTTTTAATTTTAATAAAATATTTTCTTAATTTTTAAGGAGCAAATTTTTTAATCCTAATAAAATATTTTTTTAATCTTTAAAGAGTAGAGTTTTTAATCCTGATAAAATATTTTCTTAATTTTTAAGGAACATATTTTTTAATTTTAATAAAATATTTTCTAAATCTTTTTGTAGAGTAGAATTTTTAATTTAATAAGAGGAGGGAAATAATGGAGTTATTATGCCGCTGTTTTATTTTTGTAACGTTAAATGTCACTCTAATGCAAGAGAGATGGAGATAGTAACTTTTTTAAAAAAGTTACTTTTACTTGTAGTTGTGGTTTTACGGTGCAAGTTTTTACTTTTCAGAAACACTGGTCTTTTAAAATTGCGCTTTGAAAGTTTAAAAGATTAGTTTAAAAGATTAGGTTAGAAATTTAGGGCTTTTAGAAAACATGTATGTTTCATTGATGCTGTCGCTGTGAGATGCGAAGCTAGTGCTGCCGTCTCTGCGAGATGCGAAGCTGGTGCTGTTGTTGTTGCGAGATGCGAAGTTGGTGCTGTTGTTGCGAGATGCGAAGCTGCTGCTCCGGGATGCGAAAGTCGCCGTCGATGTTGCCGTGAGACTCGACACTGCAGATAGAGGGCGCTGCCGCTGCAATTGTCACTGCCGCCACAAGGTCTGTTCATTTTTTCCTCATTGTTTGGAAGGGATTAGCAGACCTTGTGGCGACAGTGACAACTGTAGCGGCAGCGCCTCTATCAGCAACATTGAGTCTCACGGCAACATTGACGACGACTTTTGCATGTCGCAGCAGTTTCGCATCATGCAGCAGCACCAGCTTTGCATCTCACAGCGGCAACATCAATGAAACAAATATGTTTTCTAAAAACCCTAAATTTCTAACCTAATCTTTTAAACTTTCAAAGCCCAGTGTTTCTGAAAAGTAAAAACTTGCACCGTAAAATCACATATGCAGGTAAAAGTAACATTTCTTAAAAAAGTTACTATCTCCCTCTCTCTTACATTAGAAATAGTGACATCTAACGTTACAAAAATAAATCTCTTACATTAGAAATAATGACGTAGTGACATCTAACGTTACAAAAATAAAACAGCGGGATAATAACTCCATTATTTCCCTCCTCTTATTAAATTAAAAAATCTACTCTTCAAAAAGATTTAGAAAATATTTTATTAGAATTAAAAAATCTGCTCCTTAAAATTAAGAAAATGTTGTATCAGGATTAAAAAATCTGCTCTTTAAAGATTAAAAGAATATTTTATTAGGATTAAAAAATCTGCGCCTTAAAATTAAGAAAATATTTTATTAAAAATTAAAGAATCTGCTGCTTAAAAATTAAAAAAATATTTTATAAAATTTACTTGTGAATTGAGTGACAATAAAATTTGTAGGTACTTATGATCCGTGTTACGATCTTCCGATTTACGATTTATATTTTCCTTTCTGATCTTGAGTAGGATCTCGATTTTGACTACCATGCTAGAGTACATCTAGCATGACTTGACGCTAACCAGGATGAGGTAAGGCATTGTGAACAAATTTTGGAATGGTCACAAAAGAAATAAACGGGAAAAACAAGTATAAAAAGGTGAAGACTATGATAACTTAAAGCAATATATTGGGGAGAGGGATTACTTGTAGAATGTATACGTTTTTGGAAGGTCACTGGGTGGAAGGTCAGACTTAGGTGTCGGAATAGATTCAGTTGTCGGAGCCAGAGGAGACAAAGTAGTTGACACTTGAGTTGAGTCACTCGGTGGTTGATGAGAACAATGCCAGCGACTCTAAACTTGAAGTGGTGGGGGAGAAGAAATTGACAGCGAGCAAGACACACTTGGAGGATCACAAATTGTAGGAATATTGGCAGTACTAGGAATATAGAATGTATTAGATGGAGACTTAGTGGAAGGAGAATGACTTTTAAAGTAATAAGAAGACTCATTGAAGGTGATATCTGCAAAAACAAAATAGCGGTTAAAAGAAGGAGAGAAACACTTATATTCTTTTTGTGACCTTGTAAACCCTAAAATAACACATTTGTGTGAAGCAAGTTGAGAAGTTTTCTATGTAATTTCCAATTCAAGTCAACAAAATGGGCAGTCAAAGATATGAAACCCTCAGTGTTAATAGATGTCCATAAATTGTAAGTTAAGCAAATCCTACTAGGAATGGATACAAGCAGATTCTTAAGTATCTTTTCTTTCATATACATTCTCCTAATATCAGGCTTAATAGTGTTTCTAGAAACTATAATTGCATTAAAACACAAGTAGCTTCTCCAATTCCTAAGTTCAGGATACTTAACAAATTTATAAGGCAAATTGTGCCTAACAATTAGATTACACAACAATTCACAATGTACTACTTGATCTATTTTCTTCCCTTCAACTTTCCCTGCTTATCTAATATCATTTGACCAATATCTTCAGGTTTGCTTTCATCGCATTTCATAGCATGCCAATTCAAATGAGAAGTACTATATTTTCTTCCACCACACAATTATTTGGTTGCAACTATTGCACTTTGTTCTTTCTTTTCCATCCTTACCCACCCAATCTTTGTAAAATACCTCCAACAATCATATGTGGTAGCCATATTTTTCCTATTTTTTTTTTGTTTGTTTCAGATTGGTTTTTCAATTTCATTTTGACAAAGGGGTACGTTTATATCCCCCTCATCCATTCTAAATACCAAATTAAGATCATGATTACAAATTAAAAATATATTTATAAATAAAACAAACAATGAAACTAGACAATATAGAGAAATTAAAAATTGCAATGGCCAGAGACAAGCATCTTGAGACAAATTTTAAGTTCAATGTAACTGAATTTAACGCACAGTACTTCAGAAACACATAGCTGATATCTCTAAAATAATTTTAAGTTAAAAAAAGATGTTAGGATGAAAAGAAGATGATGATACCTTCTTGGAGAAGATGTGCTTTGTTGCCGGTAGAGAAAGAAGACGTGGTGAGGGGATCAACCGGCTTGTAGGCTCAAAATCTCAGTCTGCTCCGTGGTGATGTTTGCGGGCTTATGGGCCGGCTTGCATGGCCACCCCTGTCTTTCGATAACACTAGAGTAGATCTAATACCTTTTCATAGTGTAATAGGATAAACATGATCATAGTCAAGAGAAGACAAGGAGGACGAAGGATCAATGGTATGAGAATTTGGTGGTGGAAGATCTTTGAGAAGAGGTGGTGAAAGAATGTCATTTGCTCTTTGAGTTGGACTTTGAGAGGAAGTAGGAATAATCAATGGACATCACAAGATGGTATAGGAAGGACCTGTTGAACAAATGAAGAATGTTTGATTGAGGACAAGAAAAGGTGTGTCCTCAAAGAAGGTAATATCAATCGAAATAATACGTTTTTGTTGATAGAAAATGACTTTTATACACTTTTTAAAGTGATAATAGCCTAAAAACACACACTTAATAGCCTTTGCAAAAGCTTGTGAAGATCCAAAGAGACATTGTGAACAAAACAAGTACACCTAATCACACATGGAGAAACATGAGATAGAGGGTAATTTGGAAAAGTTATAAAGTGAGGAACTTTGTTTTCAAGAGAAGAAAACATCCTAAGGGAATTGCATATCTCTAATGATGAACATGAACATAAGTATTCAACATGAGAGAGAGGCTCTTTCAATTAGATGTATAGTCTTCCTCTCTATTATACCAGTTTTGTTGTGGAGTGTGAGGACATGTTGATTGATGTTGTTAAATTCCGTCTAAATATAGGAGCGAAGAAAATGTAGCAGAAAATAGTTCTCAGCATTGTCACTTCTAAGAAGTTTGATTATCTTCCCAAATTGATTCTTAATTTCATTGAAGAAAGAAATAAATGTGTTTAGAAGTTCAGATATGGCTTTCTTTAGATAAACCCAACTGCATCAAGAGAATTCATCAATGAAGGTTACAAAATAAGTAAAATTAAAATAATTGTGTTAAAAATTTACAGAAGAAATCCGCTAAAGACCTTGGGTTTACTAGGCCAACACAATGTTTAGAAAGGCTCTATATTCCATGTTAAGCTAGAGGAAGATAGAGACATTGGGTTGATGTTTATATTGAGAACACGTGCTTTATTTATATTGCGATAAGGAATCATCTAATAAATAGTGGCGATTTGATATCCTCTAATAGCAAAGATGTGATAAGGGAAAAATAAAAATGTTTCTAATAATTCATATTTAATTTAGATATTCCTAATTAGATAGGATTTGCTCCTTATTTTCATAATTATGACAATTGTGTTTCTTCCCTCTCCATGCATAGGTAGGCATGGAGCCAATTAATTTGAGTTTCTTTTCTCTTGACAAGTAAATCTAGGCAAAGTAGTGATTTAAGAAAAACAACTTTTAAAAGTTCAGCCTTTCTTAAATAGAAACTTTGAAACAAAAACTTTTACAAATCTAGTTTTAAGGGCAAAAGGCATCTACTCCATTTTTTTCAAGAATACTCTACCTAAGAACTTTTAACTTGAAAGTAGGTTTCAAGCTTAATGATCTATAGAATTATTGAATGATAAATGAACAATTTTATCCTTTGATATATAAACCAGTGACTATTTAGTGTTTACAAGATAAAAAAATTTGATTTGGCCCCTAAATGAATACAAATTGATCCCTAGTGTCAAATTTGTCCTTAAATGTTACAAGTTAATAACAATAGTCTCACATAATTTAACCAGACATAATTGTCACACTTAATACACATTCAAAGACTCAATACGTCTTTTTGTACTCTTAGGGACTAAATTAATACAACACTTTAAGGGATCACAAGGACTTTAAATATAAAGCTCTTTTAATTTTAACATCAAAGTAGCTATGATGCTGTAAAGAAGTGAAGACAAATATTACTTTAGGAACATAATGTGGCTTCATTTGGTTTGTCTTTTGAATTTCTTGCTTTCTCTTATTCTTCTAATTTCTTTATTGCAGGGACAACAATGGTGGTAGTTGGCAAGTAGATGTGGACATGTTGGATGGCCTTTTATCTAGCCTAGTTGAATACCTTCAGCTTGATAATGCATACAATATTTTTATTTTAAATCCCAAGCGTGATGAGCGGAAATCTAAATATGGGTATCGGTGCGTATTTGTAGAATGTTGTCATTTTTTATTTATTATATATTATATATATCAAATCCATCAATGTTACCTCTTTTGTAGAGAATCTTGGAATTATACACAGCCCAAACTAATGAGTTTGTAGGCCCAAATCAAAGACCAAAGTAGTTTTTATTTACTGTGTGAAGGAGGGAAATTATTTCGGAGAGAGAAAATGAATTTGATCTGTTTAAAGGGAATGCTCAAATGGGAATTCCTAGAATTTAAAATTAGAGTTTAACTCGATCACAAAATTCCTTGTAAGGTGTGGCCTATCGAAGGTTCTATTTTTAGACATATCTCTAGTTGACATAGGATTAAGACAACTTTCCAACACTTTCCTTAATGTCCAAGGCAATTCCAGGTGTCTTAAATTTGGATTTAAGGTAGACTATGGTATCTTGGTAAGATTAAAAGCCTATCTCAATTCAAATTATGGTATCTTGGTAAGATTAAAAGCCTAACTCAGTTCAAAAGACTGGCTTGTAAGGTGAGCTTTATGATATCTATTTTAATCATATTTCTTGTTGATGTGAGAATACTATAATGATTGAGACTGCAATTAAGGTAGCCTAAAAGAAACCACAACTAAGGTACGCCACGGGTGACCATCGTTAAAGCAACTCTTTGACAAAACATCTCACTTTGTTTTATAGTTGACAGTTATAGTTGAGGGTATAGGATACCATTGATTTGGTAGGGAGCTTTTACATAGGTCACATAATATGTAGAAGGAGCACATTGGCTCAATTCATTGATCATTAAGCTAGGTTCAGTTGCTTTATGACTGACAAATCGGGTCTTCTTCAGGTCCATTGTGGCAATGTACATTGAGATGAAATAAAAATGCAATGCCAACAACGTTCACTGAAATCACCAATCACTAGGTCAAGAAGTAAGAAAACACCATTTAAGTGATCTATGATTTAGTGGAATCTATGTAACATCTCAATGTGAATCATGTGGCGTTGCAACCTTTTACAATGACGTTACCAGTATGCACATTACTACCATAGAGCATTGCTATCTCATAGTGCAGTTACTATTCCTTTGATTGTGACTTTATGGTAGCAACTTGTCCAGTTAATGACATTTATATTAAATTAGATTCTGTAAAATATTTGGGATATCATTATAATAAGTATGAAATTTTATAATTGTAATTTTGCCAAAATATAGTTGTTTTTCTTTTTTTTCCTCTTTATCGATGTATTTTTTGAGTCCTATTTTGTTATATACTGTAAATGCTAATCAAAGTATAAACATGGTAGAAACCTGATATCTTTAAAGAGAAAATAAGTGATTTGTCCCTTGGATACAAGGCCGAACTTGCCGTATTTTAGCCATCTACACCGCCCTTTTCCCAAAGGTCACAATTTTCTTATAAAGGATGATCAACATGATTTGCTATCATAACTATTTGTTGTAATAGCATATTATTAGAATAAAAATATTTTGAATATCTCCATAGTAATTAAGAAAAAATATCTCCATAATATCTTGTTTATTTGAACATATTTTTATGTTGTTTTTTAAAGATTTTTAATGATTTGGTTTTGTTGCCAAACATGTCCTTTTTGTTACGAATCAAAGCGATAAGGGTCGAATCTTTATTATCTCTTTGTTTTTGTGTTTTCCAATGTTAGTAGAAATAAGTCAGTTTGTGTTGTATAGTTTATACAGTAGATATAAGTCAATTTGTACAACTTTTTAGTTTTATCAGTGAGTTAAGTCAGTACAATTGTCAGTGTGTGATGAAATTATAACATTTCAATTGATTTTCAATTCAATTTCTTTGTTTCGTTATTCAATTTAATTCATTTAAGATGGTATATAGAGCACTTTATTCGACGATCCATCTTCTTCTCTAAAGTTTTTTCAATGTGTTCTTCATGATTCAGCTAGTATCTTCATCGTTGTTGTCTCTGTTTTCGTGGTTTATTATTTTCAATTTTTCTCTCTAGTTTATTATTTGAAGATGGTGAATTGTTCTCTCTGCTTTTGATTCATTGAATTTCACTTTCTAACGTCTTTCTTTCCAATGACAATTATTGTGAAACTTAATGAGGCTCGTGTATTGGAGTTTCTTCTCGTGGTGGAAATTCTGGTAGAAGTTGTGGTGACAAATTTTCCAATTTTCAATGTTAAATATGTCTCAAGTTTGGAAACAGCCCAATGTTTCGCATTTCATATCTTTAATTTCTTATCAGCCTCATGAATCACTGTAGTTCATTGATCTTGTTACATAACATTACATTCCTTATTCGGCTTGTTCATATTAAACATCTAATAGTTGGGTAAATCCTAATAATAAGCCCAACAACAATGTTCGACCTAGTGTAGTGCTGGTAGTTGAGAATAAAAAGATAATATAAACTTGGAAAGAGACTCTTCTTGTGATCTTCTATTTATAATGATAGAAACTGTTTCAATGGAAGATGAAAGACCAAAAGACTACCCTAGATTCCTAGGTACAACTCATAGAGTGAACTAAACACATAGGTACAACTGGAAGTAGCTCCCAACACATGACTCCCTACTTTAGACTTTATAGTTACTCTAACAATTATTCTAACACTCTCCCTTAAGCTGGAGCATACATATTGTATGAGTTTGGAATAGATAAACTCAATCCGAGAGCTCCTTAAGAACTTGGTCAACACATGTAAGTTGGTCATTTGATCCAACAAACTCTAAATAACATCTTTTCTTTAGAACCTTGACTTAGAACAAGATGCACTTTGACACAACCAACAACTAAAGGAATTGGATGACTGATTATAATGGACATCAAGAGTGTGCTATCAAAATCAGTAGCACAATTAAGTCCAAATAACTCCATTGGTAGAGACAATTTGAGCACAAATTGCAAAGTAGACATCTAGATTTGACAAAATATTTGGAGATGTTCCAGTGACAAAGAAGGTTACTGCACTGCCATATGACAACGACCAACAGATAGATGTCGATGAACAACTAACAACAACTATGGAGAACAATATTAGATGGTGGTGCACAACCACATAACTTCAATTAGGATGAATCAGTCCAAGAAGATTGCCATCAACGACATATAGCAGCCAACAGTGGCAAACAACGATAAACTTAGGCCGAATAAGATTACCATGAACATTGGATGGTGGCCAATAGTGGTTGACAACGACAAACTATGACAGACTAGATTGCCATTCTTGAATGACGTGGACAAGGACAAATAGACGATACTTTTACATAATAGGACAAGATAGAAACTACATGCGGAAGAGGAATGGCATGATAGGTGAAATTCCAACAGAAGATGAATAGTAGCTGGTTGGAATTGAACCACTAAAAATGATTGAGACAAATAAGCTATTCCTTGCAGGCTTGACAAATTTCCCAAATCACTGGAATAGACCTGAAATAGACTCCCCCTCATGCCGTGAGAAACCTTCAACCTATAACTTTGGTTGTGAAATTCTTTGTCTGGCTCATAACTAATGTAGGGGCTTACAAAGAATGAAATAGGATTTTCAGTGGCCATTATTTGATTAAAACAGCAAGAAACCAGTGAGAATGTGTGAAAACAATGGTGGCCCTAGGGCGATTTTGAACCACGTTGAACAAAACTTTGAGGGTCAAAATGAAGGCAGTAAGGTCTGGAGAGATTGGCAATAGCAGTGCGATGGAGTTCCAGTTAGCGGAAGGCAGTGCGTGCACGTTATGCGCCTAGCAGCGACTGATAGATGTTGAACGTGTGGCGGTACATGGATGAGAGTTAGCCACTTGGTGCCGGCCAGCAACAACGACAATACCGAGAGAAACTCAGACCACCTGCTTTGATACCAAGTTGAGAATAAAAAGATAATATAAACTTGGAGGGCTTAAGGGACCCCTCTTGTGATCTTCTATTTATAATGATAGAAAGTGATAAAATGGAAGATGAAAGACCAAAGACTACCCTAGATTCCTAGGTACAACTCATAGAGTGCACTAGACTTTTAGGTGCATCTGAAAGTAGTTCCCAACACACTACTCCGTACTTTAGACTTAATAATTACTTTAACATTCATAAATTTAACAATTATTCTAACACTGATGAAGTTTAATTGTCAGGGAAATGGCAATGCCTCTTGGATACCAAATCCTGGTGCAAGCTTTCATGTTATTGGAGAACCACAAAATATTAAACAACTTTAACATTTTTATGGTCTAGATGAAACTTTTGTTTGAAATGGTGCCGACTTAAGTATTTATGGTGGTGGTTAACTTCTTTTTGTGTCACCTTATGATTCACATGTTATTCTTAAGCTAAACAATTTGTTACATTACATGCCCCTTCTGTTACTAAAACTACTAAGTGTTAGTCAATTTTCTTTAATTTTCAATTTGATAAAAGTCTTGTCAAATCTCAGAGGAGAAATAAGGTTCTTCTTCAAGGATTTGTTGGTGTTAATGGACTTTATTCATTCAATAATCTTTAGCTTGATAGTCATTTCTTTTAGCTGTTGTCATCCTCTAAGTCTCTTGACTATTCTTCCACACCTTTGTCTATGTTAAGCACTATTACAAATAATGTCAATAAAGCAAATCCACCTCTCACTGGGCCTCCAATATTGGTGACTGCAAATCCACCTTTGGTGCTGCAATTGTTTTGGGTTCCAACCTGATCTCCGTGGTGGGCTCACAATCGACCTGCAAATTGTTTTGTCATAAAGCTTTTGTAACCAATTGTTTTGGTGCTACAATTGTTTTGGTTACTCTGTTTTGTAACCATTTGTAATTGCTCATAACTACCATGTAAGTTCTCTTTGTTTTTCTATAAGTTATGACCAGCAGAACTGAATAATGTATGATACAATTAATATACAGTACAAATGTTTAAACAGTCACACGACTGATTATGTTGATTCTCTATTACTGATATAGGTAGGACTTACACTACTATTGTCTATGTGGATGACATGATTATTGTAGAATGGGGTGAAAGATAGAAATTGACTTTAAAGAAAAAATTGGCTGCCCAAGCCCTTGGAAAACTAAAATATTTCCTTGGAATAGAGGTTGCTTACTCAACAAAGGCGATTTTCATCTCCCAAAGAAAATTTGTACTTGATCTCTTTAAAGAAACATGTAAGCTAGGACTTCTCATGAGTTCGTATTGAACAAAATTGTATAGTTAGAAGTGAAAAATGCTCAGACCAATTACCAAAATGTGAAAACTTATTTGTTTATCAAACATGACTAGATAGTGCTTATACAATTAGTGTGGTAAGTCAGTTTATGCATTATCTACGAGAAATACACACGTAAGTAGTTGATATAATTCTTCAGTACTTGAAGTCAATCAAGACCGGGAAGGGGGTTATTCTTCTGGAAATACTTTGATCCTGATATATACTTATGAGACTATGCAAATTCTGTTACTGGTAGAAAATCTATATGTGGGTATGATATATTTCTTGTAGAAAGTATAGTGACCTAGAGAAGCAAAAAAAAAAAAAAAAGGATAGAGTATCTTGTTCTATTGCAAAAGCTTGCTTTCGAGCCCTTGCTGGAGTTGTGTGAAATGGATTGTGGATGAAGATTATACTTGATGACCATAAAATATAGGTTGAAATACCTATGCAATTGTAGTGTGCTAATAAGTCAACTATGAGCATTGCTCAAATTTAGTCCAACATGATAGAACCAATCATATTGAAATTGACAGACACTTAGTCATAGATATTCTTGACAGAGGTCTAGCGGTTACAATTAATATCCCTATAGGATTTTAGATGGCAGACATTTTCACTAAAGAGCTTCCTCCGGAATTCTAGAATCTTGTAGGTAAGTTGGGAATTATCTATTTTCATTTAACAACTTGAGAGGGAGCATTGTAAATAACTAATTATTAAGATAAAAAGTATTCTTAATATCTCCACAGTAATGATGAAAAAACACTTTTATAATCTTCCTATTTATTTCAAGATATTTTTATTTCAAGATATTTTTATTTCTTTTCTTAAAAGTTTTGGTTATTATAAATAGAAATGATGAGAATGTAATTATGGTGATTGATATCAGTAAAATAATTCTATATTTTCTTACATAGTTCAAGTCTAGCTTATGCGTATCTATCAACATTCTATGTTATGGCAATGCTTTTGTAACTGCATGTTTTTTTATCTTGTGTCTCTTGCAAAATATTTCAGGAGAGGTTTATCTGAGCCCGAAATAAACTTGCTAAAGGAGGTATATGAAATATTCTGGCTTTTCTCCTTAGAATGTGCACTGCTATTGTGATTTGGTTGTTTCATTTGTAAAATGTATCTTAATATGTTTGGCTTTATTCTGCAGACTTTATGAACTATTTATTAGCAAAAAGTAATTGGTAAATATTTTTCTCTACTCAATCAAGGCCGTCAATGCCAACACTAACAACCACCATATTGTGCAGAATAAGAGTTTGCAAATGAAGCTTCTTCAGGCAGAAAATATTCCTGAAAATCTTCTTGGTATGTGATCGATTATCCTTTTGTCTAAGGAACATAGGACAGGATTCATCAAAGCTGATGACTTGCTTACAGACATTCTATGTTCCAAGCTTGGTGCATAAAAATTTATATGGTTCAGTTTGAGAGGAGTGTTTAAACAGGTTATATTATTTCATTGTATAGCTTTTATAAAATCTGTTTTCGGGTGTACTTAGCCATAGGTTAAACGAACATAGGTTTTACCCTCTTCCTCTTTGAGATATAGTTGTAGTCATCTTTATACACACACACACACACACACACAAACATATGTATGCACACATATCAGCTAAGATGAACTGACTGGTTTGGGCAATCTCTAAATTCAAGTAAAATTGACACCGCAAAGTCTTTCCTATATGCTTATTCAAATTTTTATTATTTGTGATATACTTCTGCAGTTGATGTCTGCAGTTCCTTTTCATTTCTTATTTCTTTTACTCAGAATCCCTCATTAGCTACTTGATATTGCTCTACAGCTCTTACTAAGATTCAGCGACCGTTGTATGTAAAGCATCCCATGATGAAATTTTCTTGGACAAGAACCGAGGATGCCGATGTTGTAAGTTTTTCATTTCCTTGTATGGTGAAAGTATATATGCTCGTTAATTTTTATTTTGCATGATATGTGATATTCAAATCTTATACATGATTGGATGACCTTATGATAGTCTTATACCAAATTCAATTGGTACAAGCTTTAGTTTCTTTTTCTACTTATTTTGAACTCCATTTACTTACAAAACTAACTACTAATCATCATGCAATTCTACTTTATTGATCTCCTGTGCATATAAAATTTGCTACTAGTCCTCCGAAAAACCCTTCTATTTTAGTTTTCTTTTCCCTACTTCTTGCACCAGAATTTCCTTCTACATTATCAATTTGACTTTCCAAAAGATCATCTAATGTCTCACTTGGCTTCCAAATATGCATTTCCCCATGTCCAAGATATTTCTACCCTCTTCCTCTCCATGACTACTATTTATCATGGCCTCTTTATCAGTTACGCAAAAGTTAACTTATAGGAGCTAATACAGAATTAAAAGTGATGGGTAGAGCATTTAGTTAGTGGAGATCAATTACATAAGGCTTAATAGTGTTTCGAGTACCTGAATTTTTTTTGGAATTTTTATTTTTTCTTTCCACCTTCTAAAACTAACATTTCATTCATGCCTGTAGTTTTTAAAATAAGCGAACTTAGTCCTTAAAGCTAACTGTTTTTTCCTCTATTCTGGTTTCAAATTTTGTGTATTTAAAAAAAAAAAATATAGGGACTAAAACCAAAGTTTTGAAAGTCGGGAACAAAATCTAAATTTGGAATTTTTTGGAGACCTAAAATACCGTTGACTCATTGGGTAATAGGGAGAATGGACGTGAATGGATCATTTCAAGGAGTTAAAAATTGTAATAAAGGAGAAAGAAACCCTCTCACAACATATATATATGTTTTTTAAACCGCAAAATCATAATCCTCGTATTCTCTCCAATTATATATTTGTTTGCTTCAAGTCAAAGAGTAACTAGGAGAATTTCTATTGTAGCTGTGCTGCTCAGTGCTCATTAATGATTTGAGTCTCTGGTCTCTTTTCTGGAATTCTTGGTGTAAGCATTATTAAATGTTTGCTGTTTTGGTACAACAATAAAATGCAGATGGAATGGCATAATATTTGGCTAAATGCACTCGATAATTTTCGGAGGTTGTATCAAGGGAAAGACATAGCTGATATCATTGAGGTCAAAGCTTTACAGGTCTATACTCATCAGATATGTCTCAACTCTTGACATAGGAAAGCTGATTTAATTACCAAAATTTTTGTGCTACATTTTTTTCTGAAGTTTTCATTTTTTTTACCCTGCATTTCTAGTTACTAAAAGGGAAGGATGAAAACCTGAAGCTCCATCTAGAAAAAGTATTAAAATCTGCAGACTACAGTGGTTTTCAAGCAGAATGTCTAACTGATACATGGATTGGAAAAGACAGGTTCAATTTCTGTTGCTTCACAAAATGCTAAATTTTCACTCATACACATCCCTTTCTTTTTGTTTACGTTTGTCATTGTTTTGCACCAGATGGGCATTTATTGATTTAAGTGCAGGTCCCTTTTCATGGGGACCTGCTGTGGGTGGAGAAGGTGTGCGTACGGAAGCAAGTTTACCAAGTGTGGAAAAAACAATTGGTTCAGCTTCAGGTAGTAATGATATGTTTGATGGTGTGTAATTTATCCAGCTTTAAATCATACTTTTGTATTAGAATATAGTGTTAACTGTCAAGTAATGGGTTTTCATTTTCTCCTCTCGTACACCTTTTGGGCCTTTTTAATTTGCCCTTCTATTTCAATGTTTGTATCACCTGCTCAATCAGAAAATTGAGGGCATGCTCCTTGATAAGAGGGTTGCTAGTAAGCAAATGAATAATCGTGTTGATTCTATACACTACTCACTCATAATGATAATCACTCTCAATGTCAAAATTTCTTTGGTGGTGATAACTATAGCTGCCAGGGACACTTTAGTGGTCAGAAAGGTCACGATGGTCAATGTAACATTGAATGTCAAGTTTGTACGATTACAGTCATACCTGAAGTATGGTGTTACCATCAAGGCTAAGTATGGTCAATCTAAAAATGCTTAGGACAATCATTCAATTTGTAGGGTCCAACTTTACTTGTCCCAACCTTACTGTACTGTAGTTAGTTCACCTTGTGGTCCCAATCAGTTTGCCACTAGTCCTTGAGCCCATTACACTACCTTTTTACTAGCTCAATGGTCCCAAAATTGGAACTTTGATTCATGGGCTACACTCATGTCACAACTACTCCTGAATTTCTGAAGCAATAAGCAATGCCACGTCAAGAGGCTGTCCTCTTTGGTATACTTGAAGAGATTTGGGGAAATAAAACAGTGAATTATTAAGTCACTGTTACAGTTTTACCACTCTTTATAGAGTACAAAGAGGCATAATACAGAGAGTCAAGGCACAACCCTAACCCTAAAGATGGGTTCCCATACATGAATAATAGAAAAACAAAAAACATTACATTTCAACACTCCCCTCAAGCTAGAGCATATAGATCATATGCTCCAAGCTTGGAACTTATAAATTGAATTCTAGGCCCTTAGTGATTTAGTTAAAATGTCTGCAAGTTGTTCATTAGAGTTGACAAACTTAGTAATAAGATCCTTGGATAGTAAGTTCTCTCCAACAAAATGACAATAAATTTCTATATACTTTGTTCTCTCATGAAACATCGGTTTGGAGGCAATGTGAAGGGCTGCTTGGTTGTCACAATATAACTTCATCCGATGGCGGTGATCTCAACGACGTGGTGGTTGCTTGATCCGGACCATCTGATTGGGGGGTCGTCGACCTGAACAGTGGTTTTGACGGCGGAAACGATTTTAGAGATGCCGGAAATAGCGGCAAAGACGGTGCAAATGATAGCGGCTGTGCGGCGGCAAAAAAAAATGTATATGGGGTTATCAAGGAACCTTGGCTCTAGATACCATATTGAATATAGTGAAAACTAGGTTTAGGGTTAATTTTCCTTGTGTCTAAAATACACATAGGGTGAATATATTTATAATAAAGAGTGATACAAGTATATATGGCAACCAAATATAAATATCATAAATAGAAGATATTGTTAAAAACAATGTATAAATATCATAAATAGAAGATATTGTTAAAAACAATGTCAACAATATCTACTAATATCAAATAATTTCTATGTTTCACTAATAAACAATAGACGCTATGTTTCCCTAATTAACATAAAATGCAATATATCTAACATATTATATCTGATGTATCCAAAATGATTATAAATATGAAATCCTAAGAGAGGTGGGTCCAATGTATCATAGTAGTCTTCTACAAATCCTTCATATCTACCCATATCGGAATTGTAGGTAATAAACTCCTAATGATTCTAGTAAGCCTTAGCTCTTCGAAAAGGCACATGCTCTATAAAAAATCCTAATCTTATTTATAGTTTTCTAAGCTTTCACCTATTGTCAACTTTCTTTTTCTGCTTCATGATATTCATGTCCTCTATTAGTATCCCCATCAATGTACATGAAGCACTTCATCATGCTAGATGGTGACAAACCGTGATTGTTGAAATGCTATCTCTTGACTTGAACCTTATCAGTGTTATTGAATTTCGGCCATGGCGGCGCCATGGCGGAAACTGGTAGCGGTTTCCCGGCCTGCCGCCACAATAAGGCGGAGGCGAATTGGATTTCCCGTGGCGGTCCATGGCGGCCGCTTTAGACATGGCGGGTGGTGGTGGCGGAACGGTCATGGCGTAAAAATCGGGTTTTTAAAAGGAAAAAGCAAGGAACTTGAATAGAAAGAGAAGAAATGGTAGATGGAAGTGCAGCAGCGGCGGCGAGGGAGAATGTGGAAGAAAGGAGGGCGTGGGAGAAAGTGAGAGAAAGAAGGATACACTGAACCCTAATTGCATTGAGGCTTTAAATAAATGGGCCAGGCCCATTAAAGCTTTATTTAATTAATCTTACCTACTTTTTCACTCTTCTTTTCTTTTTTATCCTAAATTTTTTACCCTGAGTTACTGCAACAGTAAAATTTTCTTAACTTAAAACACATTCTTTTACCCAAACTTACTACAGAAGTAAATCTTCTTTTAACCTTTTCCTTCTCAACATTACTTTCTAACATCTAAGTATTAACTCTTGTAACTGTCAGCCACCATTGTCAGCCGCTGTTGTCCCCATTGCCGGCCGCTGCCACCACCAAACACCGCCAACAGCTGCTGCCACTGGCCACTGCCAATTCTTTTTCTTTTTTCAATATTTTTTTCTACTTCTCTATTTTCACTATAATTATTTTGCAAAAAAAAAACATACTAATTTTTCAACAAAAATAATTGTCAATGATCATAATACTTCAATATCATTATTTTTGTATTAAAATTATATGTGGGGTATTATATTTTCTTTACCGCATTATTTCCGCCATAACCCGTTATAACGTCCGTTATAACTTTATAAAGGTTTTTGGGATCACCGATATAATCCGTTATCCGATATCAATAACACTGCTCCAGACACAATCTTTTCTTGAATGAAATGACAGTCAATCTCAATGTGTTTAGTCCTCTCATGAAAGACAAGATTAGAACTGATATGAAGGGCAACTTGATTGTCACGTATAAGTGTCATTTAATTAACGTCTCCAAACTATAACCCCTTAAGCAATTGCTTAAGCCAAACAAGCTCACAAGTGGCTAAAGTCTTGACTCCATATTCTATTTCTGCACTAGATCTTGCCACAACACTTTGTTTCTTGCTTTTCCAAGAGATCAAGTTACCTCCAATTGAGACACACTATCCGGATGTAGACCTTCTATCAGTAGGAGATCCTGCCCAATCAACATTTGAATAACAAACAACTTTTGTATGGTTATTAAAAACCATATAACAACTTTTTTCTAGGAGATTCGTTAATGTACTTTAATATACAAATAACTGCATTCCAATGATCTTCACACGGAGAATTAAGAAATTGGCTTACCTCACTGACTGCAAAGGAAATGTCAGGACGAGTAATTGTAAGATAATTCAATATCCCAACTAATCTTCTATACTGTTGGGGATCTGACATAGGCTCCCCCTGATTCGGTAGAAGTTTAATATTGGGATCTATGAGTGTGTCAATAGATTTGGAATTCATCAACCTAGTTTCTTCCAAAATATCCAATGTATACTTCCTTTGAGAAATAACAATATCGTATTTGTTGGACTGTGCCACCTCAATACTCAAGAAATATCTGAGTTTTCCAAGATCTTTGTTCTGAAAATGATCATAAAGATGTCGTTTCATCTGAGAGATGCCATGGTTATCACTGTCGGTAAGAACGATGTGTCATCAACATACACTATCAAGTAGACACATCCAACACCTGAATGACGATAAAAGACTGAATGATCTGCCTCACATCGAGTCATACTAAATTGTTGAACAACATTGCTAAATTTTGCAAACCGGGCCCTTGGCAACTGTTTTAGGACATATAACGATTTGCGAAGACGACATACCAACTTAGAAGACTCCCCCTAAGCAACAAATCCATGAGGTTGCTCCATATAAATCTCTTCTTGCAAATCGCCATTGAGGAATGTGTCTTTAACGTCTAGTTGATAAAGAGGTCATTGTTGAAGAGCCTCCATTGCAATAAATAAACGAACACAAGCCATCTTCGCCACAGGAGAAAAATTATCACCATAGTCCAACTTAAAGATTTGGGTATAACTTTTGGCCACCGGACGTGCTTTGAGACAATCAATAGTACCATTAGGTCCAACTTTAATAGCAAAAATCCACCTGCAACCAACAACAAATTTCTTAGATAGTAATGGGACAAGCTCCCAAGTTTCACTATTATAAAGAACACTCAGTTCATCAAGCATGGCCTCATGCCAACCAGGATGGGTTAAGACACCACGAACAAATTTTGGAATGGTCACAGAAGAAATAGACAAAAGATAAGTATAAAAAGGTGAAGACAATCTATGGTAATTTAAAACAATATAATGAGGAGAGGGATTACATGTAGAACAAATACCTTTTCTGAGGGCAATTGGAAGGTCACTTGGTGGAAGGGGAGACTCAATTGTTGGATCCGGAGGAGACACATTCGTTGGCACTTGAGGTGAGTCACTTGATGGTTGTTGAGGACGATGGCGACGACTATAAACTTGAAGTGATGGTGGAGCAGAAACTAACGGTGTACAAGGCACACCTAGAAGATCACAAATCATAGGAATATTGACTATATTAGATGGAGACTCAGTGGAATGAGAAGAACTTTTAAAGTAAATGGAAGACTTATTGAAGGTGACATTTGTAGAAACAAAATAGCGGTTAAGAGAAGGAGAAAAACACTTATATCCTTTTTGTGATATTATAAACCCTAAAAAGACACATTTGTCTGATCGAGGAGAAAATTTATCTAGACTAGAACTAAAATTGTGCACAAAACATGTAGACCAGAAAACCTTGAAAGGTAAGGGATGAAGAGGTTCATGAGGAAATAAAATGGAATGATGTATTTTATAATTTAAAACCGAAGAATGCATGCGATTAATAAGATAACAATAAGAACAACGTCACCCCAAAAAGATTGAGGAACCTCGCCATGAATTAAAAGTGTGCAAGCGGTGTCAATAAGATGTCTATTTTTGTGTTCAGCCACCCCATTTATTGACGTGTATTTGGACAAGAAGTTTGATGCAGAATGCCACGCGAAGCCATAAATTGTTTAAAAGAATTAGAAAGCTATTTACGACCATCATGACTTTGCATAAATTTTAATAGGAACACCAAATTGAGTTTGAATTTCATTAAAAAAAGATTGGAAGATATGAAATAATTCAGAACGATTATTCATTAAAAATAACCAAGTACACCGTTAATAATTATTAATAAATGTAACAAAGTATTGAAAACCTAGATTAGACCAGTGTTATTGATATCGGATAACGGATTATATCGGTGACCCCAAAAACCTTTATAAAGTTATAACGAAAGTTATAACGGGTTATGGCGGAAATAATACGGTAAAGAAAATATAATACCTCACATATAATTTTAATACAAAAATAATGATATTGAAGTATTATGATCATTGGCAATTATTTTTGTTGAAAAATTGGTATGTTTTTTTTTTGCAAAATAATTATAGTGAAAATAGAGAAGTAGAAAAAAATATTTAGAAAAGAAAAAGAATTGGCGGTGGCCAGTGGCGGCAGCTGTTGGCGGTGTTTGGTGGTGGCAGCGGCGGGCAATGGGGACAGCAGCGGCTGGCAATGGTGGCTGATAGTTACAAGAGTTAATACTTAGATGTTAGAAAGTAATGTTGAGAAGGAAAAGGTTAAAAGAAGATTTACTTCTGTAGTAAGTTTGGGTAAAAGAATGTGTTTTAAGTTAAGAGAATTTTACTGCTGCAGTAACTCAAGGTAAAAAATTTAGGGTAAAAAAAGAAAAGAAGAGTGAAAGAGTAGGTAAGATTAATAAATAAAGTTTTAGTGGGTCTGGCCCATTTTTTTAAAGCCTCAAAACCTCAATGCAATTAGGGTTCAGTATCCTTCTTTCTCTCACTTTCTCCCACGCCCTCCTTTCTTCCACATTCTCCCGCGCCGCCACTGTTGCACTTCCATCTGCCATTTCTTCTCTTTCTGTTCAAGTTCATTGCTTTTTCCTTTTTTCAACCCGATTTTTACGCCATGACCGTTCCGCCACCGCCACCCGCCATGTCTAAAGCGGCCGCCATGGACCGCCACAAGAAATCCGATTCGCCTCCGCCTTATTGTGGCGGCAGGCCGGGAAACCGCTACCGGTTTCCGCCATGGTGCCGCCATGGCCGAAATTCAATAACACTGGATTAGACGTAACACGACTAGGTCCTCAAATGTTAGAGTGAACTAAAGCAAAAAGGGGACGAAGCACCGTGTGCGAAACTACGATTATGCTTGCCTAATTGACACGACTCACACACCAACATGGACAACTTGGATAAGCTAGGAACAAGCTGCTGCAACTTAGTAAGACTAGGATGACCTAACTGAGCATGAAGAAGAAGAGGTGGAGACTCCATAATTATGCCAACATGAGAAGAAGGGCGAAGATTGTAAAAACCATGGGACTCAATCTGGTGTCCATCACCTATTTCGAACTTTGGTCCTATAAACAAACAAAAGTTTGGGTAAAGGAAAGAACTCAATCAAGATAACATCTTAGACGACTTACGGATGATAAGTTAAAAGGAGACCTATGGATCAAAAAGAAAAAAAGATTGACAATCCCAACACCATGAGCTAAAACACGAGATCCATTAGTCATTGTAACAGAGGGTAAATTATCCGGAGAGGACAAAGAGGAAAACAAAGAATTTTTACTAGTAATGTGATAGGTGGCTCCTGAGTCGAACACCCAAGGACCAATAGGTGAAGATTGATTCAAACCAGCAAAAGTTGTACCTGTGTGAGCAACAAAAGTCATGGAACTAGAAAGCTTACGATCCTCACTCCATTTGCGAAATTCATTGATGATAGCAGATTTGTCGGTGGCAGAAACAAATGAAGGAGGATTCGTAGTAGATGGTTGTAACGGAGGATCAGTGTGAGCAACAACATCAGATAGAGGAGGACAACCATGTAAGACATAACAACAATCAATTTTGTGGCCGAACTTGCCATAGTGATTACACTTGTGATGCCCTTTTTCTGGCTTGCGTGAGTGGTGGCAATCATCATGTTGAGACCAAAGCAGAGGAATTATTGGCAGTGACATGTGGATCAGTGGAAGGTTGACAAGGCACACACAAAAGAGTGGAACAAGTAGAGGTAAAATTGGGTATAATAGGAGAATCCAAAATCTGATTACGGACATGAGAATATTTTTCAGCAAGTTCGTGTAAAATCACAACAATGAAGAACCTTGACTGTTGCTCGATTTCTTTAGCAGGATTAAAGGCAGCAGGTAATACTTCATTAAATTCATGGAAAAGAACATTCACCTTACCCAAATAATCTGCCACAGGGTCCTGAGTACGAGGAGCAACAACATTAAGTAGGTTGTGACAAACACCATATAGACATTGAGTGTCATTGGTGTACAATAATTTGACCTGTTCCAAGACTTCGTAAAATGTGTCGTTTGTTGTTACAAAGTTTCGAGGAGAGACTAATTTTAATTTTCACCAAAAGTTAATAGACCAAAAACATTTAACCCAATCTAAATTTAATGGCAGAACAGGTAGAAACTTTCTCTAATCCAGAAAGATATAAAAGACTAGTTGGAACAATTATTTATCTCACTATTACAAGACCCGACTTGTCCTATGTAGTTGGTGGAGTCAATTTATGCAAAAACCATGTATTGATCACTGGAATGCTGTCATTCATATTCTAAGATAAAGGGAATACCCAAATTATTGAATATTGTGATGCTGATTGGGTTGGTTCTACTAAGGGTAGACGCTATACTACAAGATATTGTGTTTTGCCTGGAGGAAATAATTGTCTTTTAGAAAAGTAAGAAGCAAAATGTTGTCGATCGATCATGTGTTGAAGCTGAGTATAGAGCAATGACATCTCTTGCTTGTAGACTTATATGGTGTTAGATTTATCATTAGATATCTTATCTCTATCTTTATCTTCACTTTATATATTATTTTTTACATGTATTTTGGGCTTAGCCCATACTTCTTTTATTATAAATATAGTGCCCTATGTGTATTTTTTACACAAGGGAGATTAATCTCAAACCTATCTTCAGTATATTTAATAAGGTATCTAGAGCCCAGGTTCGTATAGAAAAAAATTTCGTTGCCTCTGTCACTGCTCCACCGCCGCAACTCTCATTGTCGTCACCATTGTTGGAGTTCCAACCATCAACCTCACGGTTTTGATCGTCTTGGCCAGGCGACCATCGTGCTGTCAATGACGTCTTCAATGGAGTTCCCACACGTTCAGGGCTTCTCTCTAGCAGCGATTCCCTTCATTGGACTCACCTCAGTCTTGTCTTTTAGGATTTATGCTTGGTTCCTTCATTGGAGCACTGTGGATTTTTAAGGTTTCCTCTCCCTTCATGGCGTCTTCCACTGCTTCTTCCACTTCTACTGTTTCTTCTACCTTTACCTCCGCTATGTTTGACCCATTGGTCTTTTGTACCCAGGAAAATGTGCACTTGCCCATTGATAAGTTAGGTAGCAAGAATTATGTGACTTGAGCAACAAACTTAAACTTTGGCTTGAGAGTCAGGGGTATGTTGATCATCTTACTCTCAAAGGGACTGATATTGCTTCCGGTGATTTTCCCCATTGGAAGAGGATTGATGCTCACTTATGCATGGTTCTCAAGAATACCATGCAATCTTCTATCAAACAAATGTTGCATGCCTATGATACATGTTATGAAGTTTGGAAACATGCCAAATTATTGTACACCAATGATACTCAACGTCTCTATGGTATTTGTCACGACCTTTTTGACGTTGCTCCTCGTACTCAGGACCCTATGGTTGATTATTTGGGTAAGATGAATGTTCTTTTTCATGAATTTAATGAAGTATTACCTCCTGCCTCTACTCTTGCAGAAGAAATTGAGCAACGATCAAACTTCTTCATGGTTTTGACTTTACATGGACTTGTTGATAAATACTCCCATGTCCGTGATCAGATTTAAGGTTCTCTTGTTATACCCAATTTCATTTCTACTTGTTCCACCCTTTTGTGTGTGCGTGTAAACCTTCCATTGATACACCTATTTTTTCCGATGATTCCTCTGCTTTGGCATCTCATCATGATGATCGTAACTACTCTCGCAAGCCAGAAAAATTGCGTCACAACTGTGACCATTGTGGCATGTTTGGCCACAAAATTGACAAGTGTTATGCATTACTTAGTCGTCCTCCTCGATCTAATGCTATTGCTCAAACTGATATTCTCTCATAGCCATCTACTTTGGATTCTCCTTCATATGCTCCTGTTGACAAATCTGCTATCATCAATGAGTTTCTAAAATGGTGTAAGGATCATAAGCCCTCTAGTTTCAATGCTTCTATTGCATGCCAAGGTACATTTTTTGCTGGTCTACTTAATCTTCATCTATTGGTCCTTGGGTGCTTGACTTAGGAGTCACTGGTCATGTTACCTTCTGTTACAATGGCTAATGGGTCTAGTGTTTTAGCTCTTGGTGTTGGGATTGTTAATCTTTTTCCTTTTTTATCCATTGATAATGTTCTTTATGTCCTTGGCCTCCTTTTAACTTATTATCCATTAGTCGTCTAACCCGTTCTTTTGATTGTGTTATTTCCTTTACCCAAACTTTTGTTTGTTTACAGGACCGTAGTTCGAGATAGATGATTGGAACTGTGAGTTTCATGGTCTTTATCATCTCCGCCCTTCTTCACATGTTGGTACAATTATGGACTCTCCATCTCTTCTTAATGCTCAGTTAAGTCATCATGGTCTTGCCAAATTGTAGTAGCCTGTTCTTGCCATATCCAAGTTGTTAAATTTAGTGTATGATTTGTGTCAATTAGGCAATGCATAATCCTAGTTCCTTTCCTCGTAGTGTCACACACGGTGCTTTGTCTCCTTTTGCCTTAGTTCATGCTGACATTTGAGGACCTAGTCGCGTTACGTCTACTTTAGGTTTTCAATACTTTGTTACTTTTATTGATGATTATTCAAGGTGTACTTAGTTATTTTTAATGAAAAATCATTATGAATAATTTCATATATTCCAATCTTTTTTTCATGAAATTAAAATTTAGTTTGGTGTTTCTATTAGAATTTTGCATAATGATAACGACCGTGAATATTTTTCTCATTCTTTTAAACAATTTATGGTTTCTCATGACATTCTACATCAAACTTCCTGTGCGTATATATCTCAACAAAATGGAGTGGTTGAGCGCAAAATTAGACATCTTATTGAAACAACTCGCACTCTTTTAATCCATGATGAGGTTCCTCAATATTTTGTGGTGATGTAGTTCTTACTGTTTGTTATCTCATTAATCAATTGCCTTCTTCGATTTTATATAATAAAATACCTGATTCCATTTTATTTCCTCATGACCCTCTTCATCCCTTCTAAAAGTTTTTGGTCTACATGGTCTTGATAAGATGTCCCCTCGCTCACACATGTGTTTTTTTAGGGTTTACCATATCACAAAAAGGATACTAGTATTTTTCTCATTCTCTTAACCGCTATTTTGTTTCTGCAGATGTCACCTTCAATGAGTCTTTTTACTTTCGTTTATTTCTTTTGTGACTATTCCAAAGTCTGCTTGTGATGCCTTAGCCCATCTTGGTTGGTGTTTGGCCATGCTAGATGAACTAAGTGCCCTTCATAATAGTGGAACTTGGGGGTTTGTCCCATTACTGTCTGGTAGATCTGTTGTTGGTTGCAGTTGGGTCTTTGCTATTAAAGTTTGTCCTCATGGTACTATTGATTGTCTCAAAGCATGTCTTGTTGCCAAAGGTTATACACAAATATTTGGGTTGAATTATGGTGATACTTTTTCTCATGTGGCAAAGATGAGTTATGTTTGTTTGTTTGTTTATAGCCATGGTTTCTATTCAAAAGTGGCCTCTTTATCAACTGGATGTTAAAAACGTGTTTCTCAATGGAGATTTGCAAGAAGAGATTTATATGGAGCAACCTCCTGAATTTGTTTCTTAGGGGGGAGTCTAGGTTGGTACGTCGTCTTCACAAATCCTTTTATGGCCTAAACTAGTCTTTTAGCGCCTAGTTTGAAAAATTTAGCAATGTTGTTCAACAATTTGATATGACTTGGTGTAAGGCATGTCATTCAGTCTTTTATCATCACTCAAATGTTGGATGTGTCTACTTGATAGTATGTGTTGATGATATTGTTTTGAGTGACAACCATGACATCTCCTAGATTAAATAACATCTTTGTGATCATTTTCAATTCAAAAATCTTGGAAAACTCAGATCTTTCTTGGGTATTCAAGTGGCACAATCCAACAACTATGGTATTGTTATTTCTTAAAGAAAGTATGCATTAGATATTTTTTGAGGAAATTAGGATGAATTCAAAATTTGTTGACACATCCATAGATCCTAATACTAAACTTCTACCAAATCAGGGAGAGCTTATGTCAGATATGTAACAATATAGAATATTAGATGTGAAATTGAATTATCTTATAGTTACTTGTCCTGACATTTCTTTTGTTGTCATCGTGATAAGTCAATTTCTTAATTTCCCATATCAAGGTAATTGGAATGCAGTCATTTGTATACTAAAGTACATTAAAGGATCTCCTGGAAAAGGATTGTTACATGGTTCTAATAACCATACAAGAGTTTTTTGTTATTCAGATGCTGATTGGATAAGGTCTCCTTTTGATAGAAGATCTACATCTGGATATTGTGTCTCTATTGGTGGTAACTTGATCTCTTGGAAAAGCAAGAAACAAAGTTTTGTGGCAAGCTCTAAAGCAGAAGCAGAATATAGAGCTATGACCTAAGCTACTTGTGAGCTTATCTAGCTTAAGCAATTACTTAGAGAGTTACAATTTGGAGATGTTACTCAAATGACACTTATATGTGACAATCAAGTTGCTTTTCATATTAGTTCTAATCTTGTTTTTCATAAGAGGACTAAACACATTGAGATTAACTATCATTTCATTTGAGAAAAGATTGTATATAGAGACATCAAAACTGAGTTCGTTAACTCAAATAATTAGTTAGTCTCATAATTTAGGGTAGAATTGTTCAATGTATTATTATGAGAATACAATTCCTATATATAAGGCTAGAAACCTATTTTAGGAAGTATAATAATAGCACCTAGACAATCAAATCCCTATGATTCAGGGATACCATCATACACTGCAATTATAATCTGCTAAATAAGGAAATAATAAAACACAAATCATGACAGAATTAATACAAATAATAAAACAAATTCTAACAGTTAGCAGATATTTTCACTAAGTCTTGACGGGGATCGAGAATTAATTATATTTGTAACAAGCTTAGTACATACGATTTGTATGTACCAACTTGAGGGGGAGTGTTAAATATATAATTAAATATCTTATCTCTATTTTTATCTTTTAGTTTATTTGTTATTATTCTTTATGTGTATTTTAGGCTTAGCCCATACTTCCTTTACTATAAATACAATGCCCTATGTGTATTTTCTACACAAGGGAGATTAATCCCAAATTGATAGATTCAGTGGTAAGGTGTATACTAGGAAGAATAGACATTAGGAGGTAGTTATAACCTCCGGTGGTTGTAAAGGGTTTTTAGAAGACTATTATATATAGTCAGGGAGGGGTTGTGTTGGGGAAGGTAGGAAGATTGTTAATGGGAAAAAAAGGTGTTTAGGAGAGTGGGTCCTCTCGAAAGACTTGGGCTATTGTAATTGTTGTGGAAGAAGTTCATACCACATTGGTACATATGATTTGTACGTACTAGAAAGATATAGAAGACTAGTTGGAAAACTTATTTATCTCACTATTACTAAACCAGACTTGTGCTATGTAGTTGGTATTGTGAGTCAATTTATGCAAAAACCATGTATTGATCATTGGAATGGAATGTCATCATTCGTATTCTAAGATATCTCAAAATTGCTCTAGGATAAGGTTTACTTTTTGATGATAAAGGAATACTCAAATTATTGGATACTGTGATGTTGATTGGGTTTGTTCTACTATGGATAGATGTTCTATTACATGATATTGTGTTTTTCTTGGAGGAAATATTGTCTCTTGGAAAAGTAAGAAGCAAAGTGTTGTCACTCGATCATGTGTTGAAGCTGAGTATAGAATAATGGCATCTTTTGCTTATGAACTTATATGGGTAAAACAATTCTTACAAGAATTATACTTTTGTAATATTCAGCTGATGAAGATGTATTTTGATAATCAAGCTGCTCTCGACATTGCTTCCAATCCAGTGTTCCATTAGAGAAAAATTGTTGTCCAAAGATATTTGTACAGAGTTTGTTGGATCAAATGATCAACTTGTAGATGTATTAACCAAATCATTGAGAAGTCCCCGGATTGAATTTATTTGCTCCAAGTTTGGTACATATAATTTGTATGCCCTAGCTTGAGTGGGAGTTTTAGAATAAATGACCTTCAATATGGTTTATTATTATGTGTTTTGTACTTTGTTGATCTTAGTTCCTGGAAATGTCTTCTAGAATTTTCTTATGTTCATTGTATTTGATGTATCTGAAGATATTATAAATATGAAAGTCTTGAGAGGGGTTTACACACTCTCTCATATTCACGTCATCTCTCTATTATTATTTCAAGTGCAAGAGAAGTATTATAATTATAGAAATAAGGCTTAGATCCTTTTTAACTAAGAATATCTAAATTATATATGTATTATTACGAATGTTGTTGTTTTTATTCCCGAATCATATCTTTATTATTAGATGTAAAATCTCCTTTATTTATTTTATTGATTTCATTTTCTCAATATAAATGAAGTACTTTTGTGTTTCAGAAATACATGGTTTGAGCTTAATGTCTCTCTCTCTTTTTTTTTTTATATAGTTTAACAGTATTTGTATGTTGTTTTCATGTTATTGCATTATTTGTAACTAGTTGAGAGCTTAATGAAATTCTGCTTGAACAGCAGGGGAGGGTGGTTAGAATATTAGCATTTTATTTTTGTTTCGAATCTAATTATGATAGCACTGTTAGATGAGTTTGTATTAATTCTATTCAACTTGGTATATTGATAGATGTTTGAGTATAAGATCAGTATTATACATCATTCTACTCCCTTGGCCACAAGTATGATGATGACAACTTACCTATACCTCCCTCTTCTGTTTCATCAGTATTTTACATATTATACTTTTCCAGTATCTTCGTCTGGTCTTCCCCTTTCCCCAACCACCATGTTTGGGGGGAACCAGTAAGCTGTTGTGATTGGCACTACTGCTTTCAGGCATCCTGATTAACTGTTGCCTATCTCATTCACTTGTTCTTCTTTGCTGATTTACCTAGTTCTATAAAATCATTTTTTATTCTCAATTCTCAATTCACATTTCTCACCATTGTCATTATTCTTAATTCCATTTGTAGCATCCTGATTTTTTTTAAGTTGCTTGAGGATTATGATAGAATTTATTACTTTTTGTGAGTATTGCTCTAATCTGATTAAAGCTTTTGTTGGGACTTTTGCAGCTGATTTGGTGTCTGATGATGATTCTCGGGTAAAATAGTTCTTTTCACTTGCCACATGGGTTACAAAATTTAGTAACTCAGTACCTAATCTCAATCAATGGCATCTTGTTCTTTTGCAGTTTGTTGGTCAAGATGAGGGAAGCAGTGATGATGATGGAATGTTGTGTGAGTGATCCCGTTGTACCTCTAATTAAATTACAGTGATTCTTTCAATTGCTTAGTGACAATGAGATCCTTTAGATTTTAGAAAAGCTTCTCAATAAACACTTGTAGGAGAGATAAATCAACATGTATACTTCAACTTAAAGGGAAAGTAGATGACAAGATTTCTGCAGAAGTTGAAGTGCATACAACATTTTGTTTTATTAAAATGTTATGCATTATTATGAACTATGACATCTTAATTAGGCTAACCCTCCATAATTCATTTTATCTCATTCTCTTCTCTTGTGGTTACTGTTAGTGTGCCATGCATGGCACGAGCTCTATATCTCTCTATCAGTCCGTAAAATGAATGTCTATATTTCCTCAAAATTGACAATTTATTTATTGAATATTTAATTATTTGTAATTATTTTCCATATTTATTGTGCTCTACCCCTCCTGACATGAATAATTATCATTTGCAGATCTTCCAGACTTGGAAAAGGCTAGGGGATAGTAACTGTTATAGTACTGTGAAAGATATAAGAAGCATGGGAACATGGAATCACGTTGAACTATTTTCATAGGGGCAGAATCAGACTACTTTATGAGATGCACTGTGATATGATTGTGTGGCTGCCTTGTATATAGAATCTAAGTAGTGCTTTGGAACTCGATCTTTTGTTACTACTTTGAACCAATTCTGATGAGGGTTTCTTTGAAGGGAGTTCTGGTTGCATCATATAATCAATCTAACATTGTTCTGAACAACATTGTTTTAAGATTAGACAACCCTAACTTTGATTACGTGTCTTTCAAGCTTGCAACTTTTATCTCAATTAAAGGCCATTCTTCCATACTTTATTTCATTTTTATGGGATTTTATGGGATTTAACGTTTCTGAGAAGTACTAAGATGGAAATGACTCCAATCTGGGATCTTTTGATTTGATGAATTGCATATTTTAACTTCTTGACATAAAATTTTAATGAAGGCATGGGTTATGGTTTTGGTTATCAAGGTGGTAGGGTGTGGACTCATCGATATTTTCGTTTTTGGAATCGAAGTTTATTTTTTTTGGAAATTTCTTTTCACATCCTTTCCTTTCCTTATGCACTCCATAAATCTTGAAATTACTACTTTGTCCTAATAAGAAGGCTTGTGTGATAAAAATCCATCTTCATTTTAAGCTTATATGATGGTAATTAAGCAAGTTCAAGGAAAATTTCCATTAGACATCAAGATAATCAACGTTATCTAGATGTAAAGGTTCATTTCGAATACTATAAAAAAGAAGAGAAGTTTAATTTATGGAAACTAAAAGAAGAAATACAAAATGAAGCACAATAGTCGAATAGAAATGGACAAGTAAATAGTCAAAGAGAAGAAATATAACGAAATGATGGAAGACATGAAAGGGGAAGAGGAAACAAAGGGAAGCACGCCACTTGAGGGGGACTCTAAAGCTCACCAACCTAAGATAATTGGGGATGCCATGCCACATGAGCTCTAGACTCAAGGTAAGACTAGAGAATGCGCACCTTCAAAGAGCATTCTCACAAATGGTCAAGTATATGGTAATTTTACTTAAAATATTCAACCTTCACATCAGTATAGAAGAACTCCTTTTATATTTGATGATGAGGGGTCTCTTAGTAAAAAAAACAAAGCTTAAGGATGTATAAGCAAAATCACAAACTAAGTTTCTAGACGCTTGGTAAAAAAGATGGTGTCTTGAAAATGAGGCAATGCTAGCTTCCAAGCCTTCATATGTGGTGCCTTTGACCTTTTAGAATGAAGATCAACTCCAAGCTTTTCCACTCTCCAAAATGTCTCCAATTTGGCTTTAAGTCCATTTATCTTCTCCATTTCAAGTAGTGTTATTATCCTCCAAGTTGACAATAGCTTGATTTACAAAACAAATAACCAGAGTCAAAGGTCAACAAGTCAACTCAACTTAAGATAATACAGGAAAAGTCAGCATAAAGAAATGAAAAATAAAGACAAAGAAGATGGTTAGAGGCCTCCTATCTAGTAAATGCTTGTTATGATCCTTCTAGGAAGGTCTTCTAAGCTTTCATGATGACTCATGAACTCATAATCTTCCCCTTCCTAGAGAGAATGTGACTCATGATGTTATAGCTAGGGGGAAATCTAACTCATGCATTGTTATTTATTTTCCTCAATACTTGGGCAATCCCCCTAGGGTGGAGCTTGGACTTCCTTTGAGTATGAACCTCTTCTTTCTCAAGTGAAGTCATACCCAATGACCCTCCTTGAAGGTGACTTCTTTCCTTCCTTTATTGGCAAACCTTTGGTATTGTCCAACCCTCCTTTCTATATTATCCTTAACTTAAGCATGCAAGTCTTAGATCACCTTAGCATGTTCCTCTCCATCTTGGCAAGTTCATGCCTCATGAGTAGTTAAGGTTTTGGTCTCACCTAATCCACTCGTCCAGACCCACTAAGTGAAGGTGAAAAACGTGTTTCAATATACAATTAAGCAATGCATACATCCATTCATCTGTGACAGTTAATCCAATTCATTAAGCATGAACGAAATCAATATGAACAGCCAACCCAATCTAAAGGTAAGCATTAGCAGATTAAAAGTAACCATTCACCACAAATTCAAGATGAAGAGAGACAAAACACGAATTCAAAATAGAACCTCAAAGTTCAAATGCATCTCCTTCAAGGAGTCAATACACGAATTTAGCTAGACATGGAAATGGGGCAATTAAACACTTTAAATCTGAATTCAATTAAACAGAACATCATAAACCCTAACTTACGAATTCTTAAACGAAAACTCAAGAACAAAACAGGTTTTGAAAGCTTTAAATGAACCAAAATCGTTGTTATCATATAAAAACCGAAAACCCCATCAATGGGTGTTGTTCCAAGTCAAAAAAATCCACAAAATGAGCTGCCCAATCTACCAAATGCATTGAAAACGTAATTCCTACAATGAATTCTTTTAAATGTGCATAGAAAAGGCAAAAACTAATGCAAAAACATTAAAAACGAGGGGAACACCTCCATGGACACACACCAAAGCTTGGAGAACGAAAATGGAGGTTGGAGAGAATGGAGAAGAAGAAGTGTGCGGCTGGTGGATGGAAAAGAGACCTAATGATGAAGGATTGACCCCAACCAAGGATGGAGGCACATGCTTAAGAAGACTAAGCATGTTTAGAAAGGAAGTTCACTAATCTTTCATCCCTTTCATTTGTGTTTGTTATTTTTGATTCTCTAAGTTGACTTAGTTGAATCAACTTTAGTTGACTTGTTGACCTTTGACTAGGTTTGACTTGTTGACCATAGTTGAGTTGACTTAAGCCAACATGCTAATCTATGTTTATTTGCTTTGTAGGTTAATTAGGAGTAAGAAAGCAATGCTAGGTGGCACATGGTGATTAAGGAGCATAAATGATGTGGAGGAGAGAGTAAAACAAAGACATAAAACATAAAGTAAAAGGCATAAAGCAAGTGTACCTATGTACCTTTGGTCTCCTTTGTTTTTAGCACAATTTGACCTCTTTTGGAGACATATGAGACACCTTCTTGGTCTCCTTTAGTGCTAGAACGAAATTAGCCTTGCACACACCATAGTTAGCTCTTTTGTCTCTCATTTTGTAACCTTATTTGACCTAGTTTCTAGAAGC
>Ga0214542_1002362_pt1 | contig 39029 bp, 17 predicted proteins | sample CNSS1metaG_FD_160096 | JGI IMG/M metagenome (GOLD analysis project Ga0214542, IMG submission 160096) | Root nodule microbial communities from cowpea collected in UCLA plant growth center, Los Angeles, California, USA - CNSS1 | ecosystem: Host-associated > Plants > Roots > Nodule | place: USA... | reverse complement strand
AACAATTATTTTAACATGTTTATATAAATTATAATTAAGCTTATTTACTAATTTGGTCTCAAATAGGAAAGGACGAAATTGGATCATTTTAAAAAATTTGGGTACTAAATTGAACCAAAAATTTAAACTGGGGTACTAAATTGAAAATAACTATTACACTGCCACGTGTCATGCTTGTAAGCTGCCACGTGGCACGATAATAAACTGACACGTGGCAGTTTTTTTAAATTTTTCGAAAAAAAAAAATTAATTTTTTGGAAAAAAAATTAATTTAAAAAAAAAATAAAAAAAAATAAAAATTTCATGGCTTGACACGTGTCCTGTACGGACACGGTGTTAACTCCAACTTAACGGAGAGGACCAAATTGAACCTTTTTAGAAAATTGGGGTACCAAATTGAACATTCCTAAAGTTCGGGTACCATATTGAACTTTCCGAAAAAGTTTGGGTACCAAATGTGTATTTATACCTTTTCTTAACTACAAAAGTTGAAACTTTGTGTAACCAACTTGGTTGGATAGTTTTACATATTAAATTTTATGTAAGAAAAATAATAAACTACACCTTCATGAGAATACATCTATTCACTTTCATATGTTGGTTAAACTAACATAATATTTTGGTTAAGTTAATATAATTGTATAACTTCATATCTAACTCAATATTGATTTGGTCTCTATTTTTATTTATTTTAATTTGGTCTCTATTTTTGGAGAATTTGATTATATTATTGGTGTAGTAACAACGTCAAAGGTGTCACGTAGAGATGACAAATAAACTTGTCCTCATGGGTATTACCTGGACCCATTTCCGTTTTGACGGAAATCCCACATTGACTGGGTATGGATATGAATATGAAAAATCTCCGACTTTTTCAATTGGGTATGTAAATGTATATATCCCTGCCATAATACTCATCCCCGTTTAAATTATTAAAATATTCACAATATATATATATATATATATATATATATATATATATATATATACTTTCTATTTTTTATTTCTTTTAATTATTTGGTTTGTCATGAAAATCATTCGCATCTCCAATATATTTTTCATCTTATTATAACCTTTATGTAATTATGTTAAAATGATGTATGTCAATTAAAAAAAATTATATCTCACATTTGAATATTTCTATTATTTTTTAATACTTTTATTTATTGTATATATCTTATTATAACCATTGAGTATATATCTTGATATTTGAAAAGTTTTCGTAGATCTCTAAGCTATTTTCCATCTTATCATACCTTTGATTATACATTTGTTTTTCATTGTGTGATTTCTTTCAACAGTCTCTCAAATTGTTTCTAAGACACACATTTTAAATATTTTGGTTTGTTGTTTATTTTCATCCTGTAAAATACTATCTTGATATATTTTATCTAATTATTTTTTATTTTCTAACTCATTATCAATCATATTGTAATTTTTCACTATAATTGTAAAAATAATTTTTATTTACTACAATATAAAAATTTACTGTAATTGTTATAAATGTTTTTTTATCACCATTCAACATATATTGGAGTTCAAAAAATACAAGATCTATGTCAAAATTTTATTATTATGTTTATTATTTGTTTTTGCGTCATTTTGATCAAGTGATGTATTGTAGCTTTTATTAATGTATGAAATAGAGATTCATTAGAATTTAAAATAGTTAAGTAAACAAACATTTAAAATATATTATAATTTGAATATTTTTAAAAAAATATTTTTAAATGTTATCAACTAGGTTTCATTAATGTTTGCAAATTTAATAAATGTTTTGGTTCTCATGAAATTTTATTTGGTATTTTAATCTAAAATGTAAACAATTATAATTTATTTCAAAGTATTTGATATTGAATAAATAATCATCCTCCTAATATTGAATATTTGATAATATTATGTTTCCTTTATCGTAAATTTTTCTTATTTTATAAAATTAAATAAAATTAATATTGAAGTAGTAAGAAAATGGGTATGAGTTCGAGATTATACCCAATACTCGATGAGGATGAAATAAAAGTTTGATACCCGTTGAATTTGAATATATGGGAATGTGGACGAATTTTTTCTACGGGAATGAGTATGGGATAACGAAACTCATCCCCGTCCCATCCTGTTGCCATCTCCAGTGCCACATGTGAGTTCCTAGATTTTTTTGATTTTTTAAAATTTCTTTTAAAATTTTATTTTATTTTTTATTTTTATTTTAAATTAAAAATTTGTCATGTGTCAAGTTAACGTCATGTCACGTGACAGTGACAGTGTGATAGGATAGTGGTAGTGTGACATGTCACTATTATACCTGGTGTCATTTCCTTATTCTCAATTTAGTCCCTGTATTTTTTATTTTGTCTCAATTTAGTCCAAATTTTTGTAAAAAATTTACAATTTAGTCCCCCTCCAAATTGAAATAAAAATTAATTTTCTATAAATGTTATACAAATATTTTTATTAAATTTGATATTTTTATTATATAATTTTAGCAAAACTAAGTTTATTTAAATTTTTGTTTCACATTCAACTTTATTTAAAATTGTTTTTTATTTTTTATTTGTTTTTAATCGTTATATAAACTAATTAAAATTATTTAAAAATTTACATTTGAATTTATATAATTGTTATTTTTCACCAACTCAAACATTTGTATAGAAATTATTGAACTTTACACATTTTAAAAATATAAATTATTTGAAATATAAATTTAAATAAAAAATATTAAAGTATGATGCAATAAAATATCAATATAATTTATTGACTTTTTCCTATTAGTATTATTTTCTATTGAAACCTTTAAAACAATTTTAAATAAAGTTTATTATAAAATTTAAATTTAAATAAACTGAATATTGTTAAAAATGTTTATTAGAAGTATTAATTTTAATAGAAATATTTGTGTACTGTTTATATAAAAATTAAATTTGGTTTCAATCTGGAGATGACAAAATTGCTCAATTTATACAAAAATTGTGACTAAACTGAGATAAAAATAAAAAATACAGGGACCAAATCAAGAATGAAAAAATGACACATGGTATAACAGTGACATGTGGCACTGCCACTACCACATCACGTTGTCGGTCACTGTCACGTGACACAACCTCAGCTACACACATGACAAATTTTTAATTTTTTAAAATTTTTTTAAAAGAAATTTAAAAAATCTAAGAATTGACATGTGCTACCCATTTAACGTTGTTACTACACTACTGACGGAAAGAACTTGATTACATCCGATCTTTCAAAATAGCACCAAATTAAATTAAATTAAAATAAAAAGATCAAATGAAAATTTTACTATGAAAATGAAGACCAGATGCATAATTTAACCTATAATTAATTCAACATAGGAATATTAGTACTGAAAAAAAGGTTTTTTAATGTTCTTTTAGAGATCCAAAGCTCATGCGAGTGTTTTACCTACTTGAGTCGCCCTTGTTGAAAGTACTCTATTTTTTAGTTTTCCTTGCAAGCAACTCTCGAAGATCTTCTCATTAACAACTTCACAACCATCACCCTCACGTGCATCTCTCCCCGTTAGGAGTATCATAATTCCCTCTCTTTTGGTTTGCATGTTATTTTCCTTGAAGATGATATCCTTGTCCAAGTACTTTTACGTATTTCATGTAATTTCAGAACTTTGCAAAATATGCTACCAAGTACACAAACATCATCAGCCTTGTAACATGCAATGACATAAATACCACAAAGATTGAATCATGTCCATGCTTTGATTTAGCAAAATCCATTGAGAAATTTAACCAAGGATTGCTAAGAATTGGAAAAAAAATGTACATAATTCATGATGTATGACTTTAGATTTAGCCTTCTTGTAACTCAAAAATTTTCATTAAACTTTTGCACATCTTTTTCCATGTTAGATCAATAAAACTGTTTTTCTTTTAAATGTCTAATATTGACAATGTCGAAATGTCTCGTAAGTTCATCGACATGATCTTCTTTAGTTAATAATTTTTTTTAAAGATCCCTTAATACAAACATATTGTCCCTAAAAGAAAGTTATCATGCTTATATATAATCCTTTTTAAGGTTCTTGAGAAATGAGAATACTCCAAAAATTAACGAAAAGTCACCATTTTGTAGATATAATTTCTTTATGCGCTTAAATCCTAGAGTCTCAGTTTTAAGCATAGTTAATAATGCATGTCTCTTTATCAATGCATCCACCACTAGTAGGGGACGCAAACAACGGTCGCAACCAGATGCAATTGCATGCAAATAATACACGTACATTTTGTTTTTCTTATTCTTTTTAATCCATTTTTTAATACAGGATTGTGTACGAGTAGTATAATGTAGATAATAAAAAAAAAAATCAGAATTAAAAAATTGAGAAGTGAATGGAGCAATAATAAATGTAAAAAATAATCTAAAATTGACAAAAAGAAAACATTGTAATTTTGTGTTCTTGATAGTAGGTGAGGTGGTGCGAAATCCAGGGCTTTCCACTCTTTACTACTCTCTCTCTCTTTCTCTTTTTTTCTCTTTCGTCTCTTTCGTCTCTTCTCTTTTGATTGTTTTCTCTGTCTGATTAAAAATGGATCTCTGACGCTACCTCGTTCTTTTATTTGTTTATGTTTTTGCTGCTTTTGCTCTGCGGCCCAAAACGTTGCGTTTTGTTGAGACGGAAACTTTGCAATTCCCGGGTAATGCCTTTATATTTTAATTTTTTAAAATTCCTCTTCGTTCTTGGATTGCGTGCATCTTAGGATTCGCATATCTCGTTTCTGTTTTGGTTGGTGGCTATTTCGGATTCGAATCTCGTGGTTGCCAATTGTAGGAGGTGAAATCAAGGATTGTTTGGGTGTGGTTGTGACGATTTCATGCGAATTGGTGACCGGTGCAATTGAGAAGGTTTATGGTTTGGGCGTGATGGCTTCGAATCCTCCACTGGAGGATCAGACGGACGAGGATTTTTTCGATAAACTGGTGGAGGATGACAATGAACATGTTAATTCTGGCCATGCTGATGAAGATTATGATAATTATGATGACGTCAAAGCGTTCGCGAATTTAGGGATCCATGGTGACGCTGGAGAATGTCGGAATGAGAGGAAACAGGAAGAAAGGGACGAAAGTGGTGTGCAATTAGATGGTGGGAATGCTCGAGAGGGAGGTTTTTCGGCGTCCTCTGGTTCATTTGGAGGTGATAGTGCGATGGATCATGGTGATCATGGGACGGGTTTGGAGAGGACGTCAGTTTCCGATGTGAGCAAGAGCAATGGGATTAACAATTCCGAGGTTAAGGAGGTGGGTTGGAATTCTTTTAATGTTGATGCAAATCGAGATAATGGGTTTGGATCGTATTCTGACTTCTTCGGTGAATTGGTAGAAGAATCTGGCAGAACGTGTAATCATTCTAATAATGAGGAAAAATCTGGTAATGAAATTCGAAATGATGGGTCAAATTCTTTAAGTAATTACGAGCAATGCCAAGAGGGTAAAGGTTACGATACATCTCAGGTAAATAAAACAAATGGGCAAGATCTGAGCAGCAGTCAGTACTGGGAGGATCTTTATCCTGGCTGGAAGTATGATCAGAACACTGGGCAATGGTATATGGTAGATGAACATAATGCTAATCAGGGAAGCTCTATGGCCAATACAACTGCAAATTGGACAACTGCTTCTGATGCTGTATCGGAGGTTTCTTATATGCAACAAACTGCGCAATCTATGGTTGGAACTTTAGCTGCGACTAACACAACCGAAAGTGTATCATGCTGGAATCAGGCTTCGCAGGGGAATAATGGGTATCCTGAACATATGGTTTTCGATCCTCAGTATCCTGGCTGGTATTATGACATGATTGCTCAAGAATGGCGCTCGTTAGAAACTTACCATTCATTTATTCAATCTGCTGGTCATGGACAGGAAAGTAGGCGTTCTTCTACTGAACAAAATTTGCCCAATGATGTCAATTTATATAGAGAGTATGGTCAAGATGGCAATTATGGGTCACTTGGCGCTGGTAATCAGACTACAGATGACAAGTGGAGTGGCTCATACGGTATTCACCATCACCAGGGTCAAGACACACACACAACTGAGATGGCTACTAGAAATGAGGATACTGCAACTTCTGGTGGAAACAGACAATATGGGCATTCTTTTGGTTCAAATATTTCTATTAATAAAGATCAACAAAATAACTCTGCCTCATTTGAAACAGTTTCGTACAGTAAAGTGAACCATGATCATGGTTTGGCTGATCAAACTCTTGAGCGACAAAACTCTGCTCCTAGTGGGAACGTTCCTCAACATTTTAATTATTCTAATACACAGTTTGATGAACCAAATAATTTCTCAAATGAATATGCTAAGAGTCAGAAGCCCTTCAGTTACTCCCAGGCACAGCCATCGTTCCAGGATACGCATCAGTCTCGTGCACCTCATGTTGGAAGATCATCAGCTGGACGTCCCCCTCATGCCTTAGTAACCTTTGGATTTGGTGGAAAACTCGTTGTAATGAAAGATTATAGTTTTTCAAGTTCATCATATGGAAGCCAGGTTAACTCTTGATTCATGTTTTCAGTTTTAATTGATGCTTCGTTTGAATTTTGTTATAATTAACACTTCTCGTTCACTTTTATCTGAAGACATCTGTCCAAGGATCTGTTTCTGTGTTAAACGTGATGGAAGTTGTCAATGGAAGTATTGATTCTTCGAGCATTGGCAGTGGCGCTGGTGATTATTTCCGTGCTCTGAGTCAGCAATCTTTCCCTGGTCCATTGGTTAGTGGGAGTTTTGGAAATAAAGAGTTGTACAAATGGATAGATGAGAGGATTGCACATTCTGGATCAACTGACATGGATTATAAGAAATGTGAAAGGTTGAGACTCCTTCTCTCCTTGCTTAAAATAGCCTGTCAACATTATGGAAAACTACGTTCTCCTTTTGGTACAGACACCATACGAAAAGTAAGTTAAATTTATTACCCTTCAAGTTCTTTTTATATTTTCTATGCCACTGTTCATTTAATTTCACGTTCTTTGCAAGATTGATAAAAAAGTTTTGTGGAGAGTTGTGTTGCGCTTTACTTTACAGCCGTATGTCTTTTATTGGTGGACTTTATATATGTATTATAATGTGGAAAGGAACTAGAATAAAAAGAAAAAAAATCATATAATTTTTTTATTAAAATCAAGAAGATTTATTAATTTTTTTATCTTCAAAAAATCATAAATTATACTTAAAAAGAGATTAAGAAAGTAATATTAATTTTCAATATACCTTAACAATGTTTGGTTCAGCTTGATCTGATAGGAAGATGTAACGTTGTAGTGGCCTTATTTGACCCATTTTTCAAATAGAATACAATTTGCAGTCTCAATAAATAATCCTAATTTAGGCCGAAGTAAGAAATAAATTATGTATATATAAAATCTAAATTACTCTAATAAAAATCATTTTAACTTTTAGATATACAAGTTTTAATATATAAATTATGATACATGTGTATGTTTTAATAAAATAATATTGCTTTATTTGTTTAAATATAATTTATTATTTTAAAAGTTGACTAATCCATAAATTTACGGATTAGATTTCGTAAATCCATTTAGATCTTAGATCATAGATTAAATGGGCTAAGAAAAAAAAATGATTGAATTCAATTTAGATCACATTATTTTAATTATCAGGTGATCAAATTATTTTTTTCATGATTTTAGTCTGATTAAATTTGTTATGGTATTTTAATCCAATAATAATATGACAGAGAAAATCAAGATAAAAGAATTATTTCATATCCTTATGAAAATAAATATAGTAATTAATCAAAATCATTAACTTCTTTATTCTTTAGAGGTCATTCATCAAGCTTACAAGCTTATGCTGAATTTTTTAAATTTTGTGACTCAAGACGAGGTTGAGATAAATAAATAAAATATTTACTTCTTTCTTCAAAAATGGAGAAAGAGTTATCATAATTTAATTACAATATAAGAAACAATTTGTTGCAGTAAGAATTAGTTTACATACTAAATTTCAAATATTATAAATCCTAGTTAACTATAGATAAAGTTATTAGTAAAATAAATTATAAGTAACACAAAACAAAATTGTTGTCTAACATATTTTTTTTTACTGAGAAAAGACAATTAAAAGCAAACAAACAATATATAATATATATATATATATATATATATATATATATATATATATATATAAATGGGATTCCCTCTTTTGTGTCCACATTTCATAATTCTAACTTTACCCTTTAGAATTTAATTATTTATTAAATTTTTAAAAATTAACTGTTAATTTTACAAGTTTTTATAAAACTATTTACTTATCTCCTTTTTCTTTTTTCTCCTACTATTCATCAACAGTTATTTTTTTCATATTTTCTCCATACATTTCACTTCAATTTTTATAAATATACTTTTATTTTGTTCATTAACTTAATAACATTACAATATCATCAATTATAAATATAATTCAAAAAATGCGTACACACAGGCGCGATAGCACATGTGTTTACGCTAGTATAACAATAAATGTGTTTCCTCTTTTTGTGTCCACATTTCATAATACCCATCTTACCCTTAATTATTTTAAAAATTAATTATTTTATAAATAATTTACTTTTGAATCATTTTTCTACAAATCTTTTTTGAAATCTCTTTTGTCTTAAATCATTATTTAAATTTTCTTTTTACATATCTTATTTTTTTTAATTTATATTTAACAACTATTTTAAAAATTATATATTTATTATTAATTTTAAATTTCTTAAAAATTGAAAAAAGCGAATACAAAGACGCGACAATGTGTGTTCGCTAGTGTATATATATATATATATATATATATATATATATATATATATATATATATATATATATATATATATATATATAAAATCTGTTATTAACGTAGTTATACATTAAATTTATAAAAAGCAATCAAAACAAAAATTAAATATTAATGTAAAAATAAGATAATGCAATATTTAAAAGAAGAAGACCAGCTACAAACACCAACCAGAAAAGAGAAAGCTGCTCAACTTTCTATTCTTCTTACCTTATAATATCTTTAAAGATAGAAAAAAAAAAAACATTTTTTCTCTACTTGGTGCTAAAGTGAAGGGGGAATAGGCTTAGTAGCATCTTGAGTCCCTATATTCCTTATAATGATTTGATTTTTTTTCTTTTATTTATTTTTTACTCACTATGGTCTCTATATTTTCTAAACAAAACTCAATGTGGTAATTCTATTAGATCAATGTTAACCTCGTTTAAAAGACAATGATTTGGCATAGGCTAATTCATTGTCCAATTTTAGCAGCAAAATGGGAGGAATAAAGTTTACATGAATCTAAAAACTAAATAAATTGTGTCTTTTAAAAAATATAAGAACCACATTAAGTAAAAGTTAAATAGAGAAAAAACATTGAATCATTATTATAATTACAGGAAAAAAAAATTATTAAGCCAAAAGAATATAATACTTGATAACACTACTCAGCTTCCCCCTTATACCTCAATAACTTTAATAGATAAAACTTATTATGGTTTTCTAGACTTGATTAAACATCAAATATATCAATGTACTGATAATACTAATTATTTGTAAAAGGAAGGGGATGGATATATTATATTCGGAATTTAGAAGGGGATGGATATATTATATTAGGAATTAATGCATATGCGGATAACATTTTTTGGGTTAGGGGGTGACTGCCCCTGTTTCAATACATGCGTTCTGTCCCTGGATGTTAATAACATCTGCAACATTGCTTCCTGCATTTTTTTAGTCGTCTTTTTATGGAGTGGTTTGTTAAAGTTTAATTGCTTTCCGAAATGTTTGTTGTGCCATATTATCTTGATAGTTGGAAAAGTCATTCTTGTCAGCAATAGAGTTAAGTTAAATTCTCATTCATATTTTTTTTGCTTGACAAGGAAATGGATGTTATGGTGTTGATAATTAGGAAAATAGAAGAGAGACTAGAGAGGAAATTGAGTAAATTTTATTATATTTGACATATAAACTACACCATTTGATTATTATTATTTATTGTTTTTGGTTTATAGTAGAATAGCTTATAATTATTCCATGACTTTTCACTGAACACACTGATTTAAAACTTGTAATGATCATTCAAATATTCAATAGGTATTACGCACAAGCCCTCATCTTTTACACTACCTCACAACTTTTTTATTTTTTAATTATTACTTGTAAATGTATTTGCTGTACCTTCTTTAGCACGAGAAGGAAAACTTTGTCCAAATAGGAACGTGAAAGTATTCAGGAAATATTTGATAATGATCTATGTGGTTGTTCTAACCTTATCATGCCCCATTGATAGTTTTGATTCAATTGTTACATATTCCATTTCCGCACAGTATCACCGACAGATTTGGTGACCTACTGTGTTTGTATTTTGAACAGGAAAATGATACTCCTGAGGCAGCAGTTGCAAAGCTTTTTGCATCTACCAAGACGTGTGGCAAGGAGTTCACTCAATACGGTGTGCTAAGAAGTCACTGTCTGCAAAATTTGCCTTCTGAAGCTCAAATGCGGGTGTGTATAAGTTAACTCCAGACAAACCCTACAGATATTTAAATATGCACATTTTGTTGATATTTATTTTGATCTAGGCAACGGCTTCTGAGGTACAAAACCTTCTTGTCTCTGGAAAAAAAAAGGAGGCTTTGCAGTATGCACAAGAAGGTCAATTGTGGGGACCTGCGCTTGTTCTTGCTTCACAACTTGGTGATCAGGTTAGCTGTCTTTTTTCTGGTGTTCAATACTGTATTGAACTGTTGATACTGAAATATCTGAATTAGATTGTCCCTTACGTGTCTTATAGTCCTTTTTTAACCAGCTTTTATTGTGCAATGAACTTTGTACATTTATCTATTGCAGTTCTATGTTGACACAGTGAAGCAAATGGCACTTCGTCAGCTAGTTTCAGGATCACCTTTGCGCACATTATGCCTTCTAATCGCTGGACAGCCAGCTGAAGTTTTCTCTCCTGGTAGCTCAGCTGGTGGGGATCCTAACTCTTTGAATATTCCTCAGCAGCCTACACAGGTGATCTCAATGGGATGATCTAGGAACCTATGCACAGGATTATACACTTCAGTTTTCGTTTTTCCAAGTTTCATTATTTTCAAAGGTTAATGTTTTTTTTTTAATTCAACTAGGAAACTCATAAGTTTCTTGTTACTTTGGAATTTCAGTTTGGATCTATTGACATGCTTGGTGATTGGGAGGAAAATTTGGCTGTAATAACTGCAAACAGAACCAAAGATGACGAACTTGTAATTATTCATCTTGGTGATTGCTTGTGGAGAGAAACAAGTCAGGTATAGTTCTCAATCCATGTTTCTGGTTGTTTAATGATTGTGCAGATTTCAATTTTGCTTCTAACTTGGGAGACATATTTTAGATCATTGCTGCACACATATGCTATTTAGTTGCTGAAGCGAATTTCGAATCATACTCAGATAGGGCAAGGCTCTGTCTAATTGGAGCAGATCACTGGAAATTTCCTCGAACTTATGCTAGTCCAGAGGCTATCCAGGTTTGTTGAAATATCTTTTAACTCTTTAGGTTGCCTCTTGAACTAAATTTGGTTGCTCTATTGCATATAGCACGAACATGTTCTGAGTTTATTTCCCGGAAAATGTAATGTACATTGTATATTTGCTATCCCTTCCTCTCTCCATTGGACTTCTCTGATTCCTGATTGCTTGATTCTCTAGGATTTTACATTGCTCAATCTAGGATCTTTCATTAAATGTTTAAGATAACATCCACATGTTTAGAGCCTTGCATGTAGTTTATATTACTTTTTCAATCCTAGGTCTATCAACTCAGGAATGTGACATTTTAAAAACCGTGTGTTTTGTAAGGCTTATAAATAACCTGTCTGCGTAAAATACAGGTGCCTTAGCATTTCTTTTTCTCTTGACAATGTAAATATATAAGATTTTATATTGGTGAATTGTAATTGACAATTTAAATAAAAGATTTTATAGTGATAGTGCATGAGCATTTAAACTTAATGTTAAATATGATAGAATTGTTTTGTGAGATGTATTGAAGTACACAAAACTGATCAAACTTGACGGTTATTTGAACAGAGGACTGAATTATATGAATATTCAAAGGTGCTTGGAAACTCTCAGTTTATTTTGCTTCCATTTCAGCCATATAAGCTTATTTATGCATACATGCTAGCTGAAGTGGGAAAGGTTTCAGACTCGCTGAAGTAAGTTCTTAGAATATTATTTGTACAGTATTATACTTTGTGTAATCTGCCTTATTGTTATTATGTTGCTTCAGGTACTGCCAAGCAGTAATGAAATGCTTAAAAACTGGTCGTGCACCAGAAGTAGAAACATGGAAGCAGTTGGTATTATCTCTTGAAGATAGGATTAGAACCCACCAACAGGTACTTCCTTGTATTTGACTGAGTCTTCATTATTTTGATAGTTTTGTTATTTATACTCTTAGTTAACAATGTGTTCAGGGTGGGTATGCCGCAAATTTGGCACCTGCAAAATTAGTGGGCAAATTGCTCAACTTTTTTGATAGTACTGCACATCGAGTTGTTGGTGGTTTACCACCACCTGCTCCATCATCGTCATCATCTCAAGGATATGTTCACGGAAATGGACATCACCAGCCTGTTACAAACAGAGTATCGAATAGCCAATCAACAATGGCAATGTCATCCTTAGTTCCATCCGCTTCAATGGAACCTATAAGTGATTGGACAGCTGACGATAATAAAACACCAAAACCTAATAGAAGCGTTTCAGAGCCAGACTTTGGTAGAAGCCCTCGCCAGGTTTGTGATTACTATTTAGGATACTTCAAAAGATTTCAGTTTCATGTGTTCGTTTTTCTTTAGTGTATTTTTTTTATTGGGGAAAATGGTTGTTTCTTTCCAGGGAACTTCACCTGAAGGTCAAGGAAAAACAACAGAATCAGGGGGTGCATCTCGCTTTTCTCGTTTTGGTTTTGGCTCACAACTATTACAAAAGACAGTGGAACTAGTTTTGAGACCTCGCCCCGGTCGACAGGTATTACTTTAGTCGTTTCATGTTATTTTCTGTTATAGTTTCAACGGTGGTTTTGACTAAGCCAACTCAAATGGTGCTTTATGAAGGCTAAATTGGGTGAAAAGAACAAGTTTTATTATGATGAAGAACTGAAAAGATGGGTAGAGGAAGGCGTCCAACCTCAATCTGAAGAAACTGCACTACCACCTCCTCCAAAGACTTCTACTTTCCAGAATGGTTCAACTGAATACAGCTTAAAACATGCACTGAAGAATGAAGGAACGCCTCCTAAGGAGGGATATGATTTAAAAACTAAAAGTCATGAACATAATCCAGGGATTCCACCAATGCCACCAAGCTCAACTCAATTCTCTGGCCGAGGTCGCGTTGGTGTTCGATCAAGGTAAGATAATCATAGTCTTGTTACGATCGTCTCCTTGTTGGAACAAAGCAAAGTTCAACTTTAGTGAAATTTTTGGTCTATACAGGTACGTTGACACGTTCAACCCTGGTAGTGGAAGCTCTACAAAATTGTTTCAGTCATCACCTGTCAAACCTGCTCTGGCTGCCAATGCAAAGTTTTTTGTTCCTGCTCACACACCATCATCAAATGAGCAGGCAATGGAAGCTATAACAGAAAGTAATCATGAAGATAGTTTAAATAATGAAAAACCTTCAACGTCCTACCAATCCCCTGGAGTTTTACCACGGCAAAGGTTTCCAAGCATGGATACTATTGGTTTCCAGGAAATAATGACGAATGGCAGCAACTCTGAAGTGCCTCATTCACGGCGAACAGCTTCATGGGGTGGTGAGGCTATTAATGATCTATTTAGTCCCACAGAAATGGGAGAAAATAATACTCCTGGTGAATCTTTGGGAATGTCACCATCAAAGTTTGTGCCCAATGATCTTCAAGAGGTTCAATTTTGAGCACATAATTAAGTTGTAAATATCAAATTTTGTTTATGGTCATCAGAGTAGTTGGGACATCCCTGTTGCATTTCTATCAAGTTCCAAATGCTGGTATCCATCGGGTGAAGTTCATAAAGAGCAACCTTTTCTCTTCCCATCCGTTGTTTTACTTTCAATGTCAAGGGATATACCACGTAGGTGAGTATAAGTAGTACAACTCATTTGTTCATTTTATTACACAACAAAACACACTGACCCTCAAGGAAAACAGGCCTCAACACATCGAAAAGAAAGAATAGTTCATGGAATTGTGAAATATTTTGCCCTTTTGTAATTTTTATTTCAGAAATGAAATATAATTTAATGATAAATGTGCTAGGTTTTGAAGTCAATCTTGCTTTCTATTTTTCTCCTTTTAGGAAGATTTTTCCTTATCCTCCCCTTCATTGTAGAGTTAATTTCCCCCTCTTTTTGTTTTGTATGTATAAAATGCAAAATTTTGGAAAGATGAAAATGTAATTCAAATGTAAAGACGTTTCGTAAGCACAGTTCACGAATTTAATTTTAGAAAAATAATACGTTGCACTCTAAAAAATATATATTAATTAAAATACTATTATTTTGAGTTAGAACAATAATATGAATGTTTTTTATCTTTAGTGGTCTAAACGTATCATTATTTTTTTTATTGATCACTGAACTTAACACGTACTACAGATGAGACGTAAATATGCGAAGGAAAAAAGAGTTGATGTGACGAAAAAGAAAAAAGAACGACGCGTAGCTCTCGAGAAAATCGAAGGGAATGTGCTATGGTAATATGGTTTTTTTATGGGAAAAAAAAGATAAAGTCTTCGTGTCAAATCCATGGAATTTTTAAACATATGTTGTAACAATATTGTAAGAATAATTTTTCGCAGTCCAATTAAAGAAAACTTTCAAAAATTATTCCCCAATATAAATTAAGCATAAACTATTTTAAAGTAAATTCATTCAACTAAAAAATATAAGGCTTCTTTAGAATATAAAATTAGGCACGGCCGAAAAAGAGAAGCGTGCATGTGCAACAGTATTACGGTCCATAAGAAACGTGGGCTCAGCAAGTTTGCTAAACGGGCCCTAAGGTCCAGTAAGACATCATAACCATAAACCCTACCTTTACAAATAGAGGATCTCTACCTCTTGATTTCAGATTTTACCGGTCGCCGCTGCAGCTGAACGTTTCAGAGAGAGAAGCATCTATTCATCAAAATGGGTGAGTTATTTCCTAATTCTTTTTCAGTTTCAATGAGATTTCAAGGTTTCCATGAACACGGAGACGAGGATGTTATGTCTAAATGGTTTATTTGATTGATGTTTCGATTACAGGTAAGGTTCACGGATCTCTCGCTCGTGCGGGCAAAGTGAGAGGACAAACTCCTAAGGTCGCCAAGCAAGACAAGAAGAAGAAGCCACGTGGACGCGCTCACAAGCGAATGCAATACAATCGCCGATTCGTCACCGCCGGTAATTTTCTCTTCTTCTCTGTTTTCCTTTCCTTACCTTATGTCTAAAGCAAAATTCACACAACTTTAAGTTTTACCTTATTATCCCTTTTCTACCGAAAAAGAAAATGTTGTTATGTTAGATTTTTTAGGGTTTATGAATTTGGGGATTTCATAATGTAGTGTTTTAAACTTTTATTTTTGGTTTTGTTTGATTGTAGTGGTGGGATTCGGAAAGAAGCGTGGACCAAACTCGTCGGAGAAGTGAGGGGCCCGTGGATGATTATGGTTTTCGTAGTTTGCAAAATGTATGACTTGTTTTTGTTTTTATTTGATTGATGACTGAAACCTTGATAGTTACGATTATGCTTCAATGAAGAGTGTTTTTGCTAGTTAATTTCAATACTTATATTTGCCTCTCACGGTTTGTTTTAGATATTTTGTCACACAGTTTTTGTTTATCTTCTATTGGATATAGAGGTGAATTAAGCAAACATTGAACGCCAAGCATATCACTTAAATATATTTGTGCTGGATTTAGCCTTTTCAGTTTTTGTGTCCTTCGTTTAAATGTTACAAACAATACCGTTTGGAGGCCTATTAGAGGAAAGCATATCATTTTGGTTGTAAATTGAATGGTTACACACTTATGATAGAATACATACAGTAACAAGCTATGAATGAGTTTAAGATATAGTTGGTTAGGTTGTTAACCAATTTTGAACTTTCAGCTTGAGTTATGTTCTTGAACTCATAAATGTGCAACTGGTTAGAACACTATTAAGATTGTATTCTTAAATTTTCATAGTTTATGTATGGTTTACACATCTAAAAGGAAACTCGTTATAACAAGTTGACACATAATCTTTATTTAGGTTGTGTAAATTTTTCAATTGAGTTTAAGAATGTTCAAATTATTCATTAACAAAATTAGCTGTCATCAAAACTGTTATTATTGTAATGTAAAAAATAGCCCTACAATTAAGATATAAGTCATTATTAGGGCTTGCAAAACGGGCTGGGCTCAACGGGCCAGCCCGTCAGCCCGTGCTAAAAGGAACGGGCTGGGTTGAAGATTTCAACCCGTCAGCCCGTTCTGGCCCGTCCTGTTCAGCCCGTCAACTTGACGGGCCAAAGTACGGGCTGGCCCGTTCTGGCCCGTTTTAAAAAAATAAAATACAATAAAAAAATTAAAAAAATTAATTTTTTAGATTATATATTATAAATGTAGAAATATATAATAGTATTATAATTTAAATCATTAACACCTACAAATTAAGTTTGAATTATTAGTTATAATTAAATAATTTAATATGTAAATTTAATAATTATTTTAACTTATCTAATTAAAACATTAACTAATCAATTAAAAGTTAAAATAATATTTTATTTGATTAAATATGACTTTAATAATAATTTATATGTATATATAAACAAATTTAAAAAATAAAACAAATTAAAAAATTTGAAAACTAATTAAAAAGATTAAAAAAAAAACTAGACGGGTCAGTCCGGCCCGGCCCGTTAGCCTGTCATATATGAGACAGGTTGTGAATATTGGCCCGTTTTTGTTTGACGGGCCAACCCGTCCCGGCCCGTTTTTTGACGGGCCACATACGGGCCGGGCCAAATGGGCCGGGTTGGCCCGTTTGCCACCCCTAGTCATTATTCTATCCCTCCCTATTCTTCGACTTTGGTTTTTAGTAATGGCAAATAAATACTAAATATTTATGATTTCAGAATAGTATTTTCTTGTTTCACAATGTAATTTATGTCATTCTGAAAATAATCGTTTAACCAAAAGGTTTTAAACAAAATGTCCATCACCATAATATTAATTCCCATTTCTTATAATTCTTTGAGCCTGCTCCTGTTCGTTTCACATTATAGTTCATCTTACTATTTGTTAATTTGTATACATGTCAAAATAGCGTTAAGGATGTAAATTTTATGTTAGTGTAGTTAAAATAAAGTGAAAAAAGAATATTAGTTTATGATAAAATGGGTATGCGTAATTTTGTCACTATATGATCTTTATAAGCTGGTTTAATTTGAAATCCCAAGAAGAAATTATAGTCGATTTTAGATAGACGAAATAATTATTATATTGGTTTATGTCCCGTTTTGCCAATGATCATACACGATTTGTTTATGGATGTGAAATGTGGCGATCATATTCAAAGGTTTTCTGTAAGTGATTTACTGCATGAACCCAAACTTTGTTATATTTATTGAAATTATCTTAGGATGAGATTCATCCGAAGTTAGAATGATTTTGTTATGCAGGCAAATATTATACAATAAAGGTTCTGCTATGAAAGTTACCAAAACTAATTATCAAAGGAGACATTTATAAATCGTGACTTTAAAAAACAAATAGCAGATAAACAAATTGTTAGTTGCAAGAAGAAAAGTATTGCATTCTTAAATCAAAGCAGCCTCAAGCTTAAAAGGTTTGTCTTTTCAATGGAGATTGCTGCCTACACTTAATGAATTTAAATAAGTAAGAATGTTTTTCTATTTCCAATCTCTCATGGGCAGGCGCTATTTTGAGACTAAAAGTTGATTGAACACAATTTATATTTAAATTAAGAAAAGTAATTAAGTTCAAATAATTTAGCTCTAATAATATTAATAAAATATTTTCGGTCAATACAGATATAATTTTTATCGTTCTATGACTTTCCACAATAACTTCAAAGCCAGAATTCATAGGAGAATTATCTGTACTTATATACAAACAATAAAAAAAAAGTGTTTTGTTTAGAACATGTGTTTTTTTTAATTTTCAAACAAGTAAAAATAATAATTCCAGGATTTAGCAAGGTTCTACTGCAGAACCGGATAATTACTCACATCCCCTTCTGGGCTCCAATTTTAAATTTATTATTCCGATCTAATTATTTTCTGTATTTGAACAGTGCCGATATTGTATATACAGGTTGCCTTATCATAATTTGAATGCCCGATACAATTTGGCGCAGACAATTTGATAATTTATAAGCTCAATGTGCAAGCACCATTATATTGCCTCAAAATCGTATTGTACTCAGTTCAGAATGTATAAATACTTCATTTAGACCAAGCAGATTGCTTTTCTAAATAAAAAGAAAAACGAAAAGACGCAAAAAGCTTTATTGCCTAAAATACAGGGTTTGAATCGTACAAATGAATGTTAAGTCGAGATTTGAGTATATCTGGAAGTTCTAAAACTCTGCCGAGCCGGGTGTCCGAGGAAAAGGAATAACGTCCCTTATATTGTCCATTCCTGTTGCAAATTGGACAAGCCTTTCAAATCCCAAACCAAAGCCTGCGTGAGGTACTGCATCAACAACATATTGCATCTTGTCAATATCATCGAGTTAAAAAGTTCAAACAACAATAGACCCCCTTCGTTGACACAACAATAGCGTCGGACAGCACTCTTTTAAATGTTTTCATCCCAACATTTAACAAATATTTTAATTTGTTCCTGATAATTAATGTAACTTCGAATAGTATTGACATCTTAAGTTTGATAATGTAACGTATCATACTTTTTAAATGTTGGGATAAAAAACACTAAAAAAAATTTAGAGGTACCAATTTCAATATGGGCCAAGAATCAAAAACCTTATTTAACTCTCTACATGTTTGAGAACTAATAGGTGACGTTGGAAGACCATTCTCAACAAAAAAAAATGAAACAATTGCACAGAGCTTGCAATTTACCACCTGCAACAATAGTTTTATAAAGCAAGTTGGATAAAAGCAGCAAAATCCTTTCCCCAAAAGATGAAATGGGAGTTTCCAAATGAAAGACAAAGAAAGTTTATCAGCAAAAGAACGGGTAATCTTTTATTCTTAATGTGATTTACATCTTGTACGGCATGGTACAAATAGGTAAAGAGGCTCAAAGAGAAAGACATCTGACCTGAACCATATCGACGCAAATCAAGATACCACCAATATGCATCCTTATTTAACTTTAATTCATCTAAACGAGCTTCTAGATACTCAAGCCTTTCTTCCCTTTGGCTTCCACCAATAAGTTCACCAATCTAACAGAAAGACGTGTAGATAAGTTTGCATTGTGCATAAATAAGAACATAATACTAAGAGCTGTGTACAGTAGAATCCCATGTTACCTCATCAGGCAAACATTCCCGGCAGCGATAGGCTAACAACGTATTTTTTTAATACAAGGTTTACTATTAACTGAAATTTATTGAAAATCACAAAAATTGTGAGTCTGTTTAAGGAATTTCACTCATGATTTTGTAGCCTTCAATACATATTAATACACTAGAGAATGTGTTAGAATGAAGATGCTGCTAGTACTCCTCTACATTATTTGACAAAGAAGTTTCTACATTTTTATGCCCTATCAAACCTAAAGCACTACTCTTTTGAATAGTGCTGAGATAGAACTAGATCACAATCGGGAGTAAAGTACAAATCTTTATTGATGAAGCGTGGTTCCCAATCTTGCCCTAACATGGGTACAGTACCAAGAACTGAAACTGTACAAAGAAAAGGAAATTCTCTGGATATTCGAGAGATCCAGAACCCTCAGCCACCAAACTGATTCTCCAATGACTAACTACACCTTCAACTCCTCTTCCTAGTTATAGTCAACATGCCTTATTTCTCTAATTCTTTTGCGACTAATGATTATACTATGTGACTAACTAAAGGGATTGTTTATTGTACTGAAAATTTTATTCACAAACACTATTTGATGGTAATAATAAGAAAGAGAAATTTTATGAATTACCCCTGGAACCAACATGTCCATGGCCGCAACTGTCTTTCCATCATCATTCTGTCGCATATAGAATGCTTTAATATCCTGAAAAAAATTAAATTCAACAACTTCAATACGTTTGATTCACCTTTTTTTTTTTTTTGTGTATACACAGAATCCTGATCGCTGGTCAATTTCATGCAAGTAAAACAATGACAAAGCATTTTTGTGGTAGAATTTGCATTTTTTTTTCTTTATAATTTTGTGCAGGGAGGAGTGGAAGTTCAGCAGAAGAAAAACAGTTCGGAAGAATGTTACTTCTCTATTTTCTCAGCCACTTCTTTCAGATTTTGTGGATTCTATATCTTGCCTTTAAGGTTAAAAGTTCTAGGTCCTTTCTTAGTACTGACACCCATTTTAAAATTATTTATAACACCATGATGTCTTCCATATGCCATGTACAAAAGATGAGAGGAGAAGGTAGCATGCCTTTGGATAATCTCTAATTATCACTGGGCATCCATTGTATGCCTCTTCAGTTATATAGCGCTCATGTTCACTCTGAAGATCACAACCCCATTTCACCTATGAATGCAAGTAGAAAAATATGTCAAATACAAACAAATTGGAAGAAGTTTACGAATCAAGTCATTTCAAATTTAGAAAAATAGTTTATACAACAACGACAATCAAATCCTGAGCCACTAGTTGGACCAGCTACTTCGATGAACGAGAGTAAATTTAGCATATGACCAATTTTGAACAAAATGCAAGCAAAAATAAGATAGGTAATGTCCAAGGGACGGGAGGAGCAAACAAAAAAGAAGTTACAAGATATCCTCTCTGTCTTTGATTTGCCAAACAATAAGCACAATACATTACAGCAAAATAATACTTGTAACATGTTTGATTTTAGAAAATGGTTATGGGATAGAATAAAACATAAGATAGAGCACAGGATAACTGACATTCAACAGGATTACTGAAACTGAGAAAAAAAAAAAAAAGCATTTAGCGAGTTACCGGGAATTCAAATTTCTTATTTGCTCCTGACAGCAGATCTATTGCTTCAGTGTAGGTTATTTGCACAACATCTTTATCTGCTACGTCCTTTTATAATGACATCAAACTAATATGTAATGATCAAATTGGTAATTATAACCGATAATACAGATATAAATTAGATAAAGGAAAGCAATATGATGGTTACACTGAGAACTCATACACTCAAGCGAGCAATGATTCCTTTACTAATCCATGTATCAAAAAACTCCATGTCTTCCTTGCAGTTATCGAGGACATATTTTATCTTCAAGAACATGAAGCACACAAGCTTTAATATCAAGAAATAATATAAAAAAATCTTTGCAAAATTAATCAAAAAGTAGATGACAACTTTGTAGTATTAGTGGAATGTAACATACTACAAACTGGAGATAAGCAGATGCACAAGCCATGTCATCATTAAGATCAGCAAATGCAAGCTCCGGTTCAATCATCTGAATAAACAATATGATAATGTCCTTTAGTTATTGTTCCATTACACATACATTACAACTAATCAGAAAAACTAAGCGGCTTATAAGCAAAAGGGAATGCATAATCCAGCTTCTTTTTTAATTCAAATTGAACACACAAGAAAACAAATCACTAACCCAAAATTCAGCCAAGTGCCTAGAAGTGTTGGAATTTTCTGCTCGGAATGTGGGACCAAAGGTATACACCTGCATAAGTATAATATTCAAACAAAGGATATTTCATTCATTAATTTTAAAACACTAAATTTTAAAGAAAACAAGACAACTGCTAAAATATTAGAGACAGAGAGAGAAGGTGACATATGTACATCAGAGAGAGCGGTTGCATAAGTTTCAGCATTGAGTTGACCTGAGACAGTCAAGAATGCAGGTTTTCCAAAGAAGTCCTGATTCATAGAATGCTTCAGATTAGTGCATAAAATACAACAACTGCCTAACACATTAAGAGAGTAGGAATATGAATTTGTCTCACTTGTGACCAATCAATTAATCCGTCATTCTTTTTTGGAATTGCATCAACAGGAGAATCCGTAGTATCTTGAGAACTTGGTATCTGTAAATTGAAGGGAGAAAAATCTATAACTAAATGCTTAATAAGATGAGAAATAAGTACTTCCGACAGACTTGGAAATTATAGCCCAATCCTTGAACCATTTTAAATTATGGAAATGAACTTCCTTCGGTTAGGGAAAACATTAGCAAAGGACTGCTGTAAGTAGTGATTACTGAGTAAACAAGGTAATAGACTCTGCATGCCCTGTGTAGACTTCAAAGATATAGTTCCAAATCTAAATGTAATACATAATTTAAACAAATTCTCACTGCATTAAATTTTTTAATTTAAAATTTTTTATAGCAGAAAAGAGAAAATTTTCCAGACAAGAGTGACTGCATTAAAGAAAACATTAGGAAAAACCATTGAGAAGGCTTTGCTCCAAATAGTTTTACTAAAATTGTTTTTAACAGTGTTCAATGGCATTGATTGACCAATGAGGGTGATTGAACATAAGGTGATTTGGCTATTGTTGTTGCTAAATTATTATCAACCCAGTGTTTCTTAACAAGCTAAAGAGTGTCATCCCCAGAGATCCACCTGCTACATAGTCTAAGCTAAAACCAAACGTTCTCCTGCTCACAGCATAAAAGTAAAGGATCACATAACATTTACTTTTAATGGCTTTAATTTGCTCTACTGTGACTTTCAGGAACTATTTTCTTGTGGGATTCATAGTAGTTTTGAATGAAAGACTGCTCCCACACAACCATGGTTTTCTAACAAATTTCCAGTCAGGGAAGATGAGAGAAGAATTTAATCCTTGAGTAGTCAAAGTGCAACATGTAATTTGGTCAAAAATATTCATATAAATTGGAAGTAGATCGTGGAATTGGAAATACCAAAGTAGTAACACAGAACTGTTCACCCGCTCCCTCACAATCTGAAGCTGTTATGATAGGACTTGAGATCCAAACAAACCCATTTTCTTGGAAGAACTTATGTGTAGCATAGGCCAAAGCATTCCTAACCCTTGCAACCTGAATTCGTTTTGTATGACAAAAAATATCGATAATTGTAAAAATAAAAAATAAGGTAATTTCATAAGCAAAAATAGTAACAGAAGTTACATGAATTAATACCCTAGTCAGAATTTTGTACATAAAGTACATAAAAATAAAAACATTATATGTAAACGAAAAATAGAGGGAAGGAAATTGAAAACCATAAGCTAAAAATTCATTGCCACTATATGAACTTTGAGCATAAACCTCTGGAGGTATGAACTGATTGAGCACCCTCTTCCTAGATAAATTGAAAAAAGCTACAAAGTAGCTTCACTGGATTCAATTGATAAGATGTTGATTAAAATTTATTGATGATTAGAGTTTTAAGCAAATAAACCATTACTTAAAACTCCTACTAAAGAAGAGACATAAAGCTAGTTAGGCCAGAGTACTTTTTGCACTCCGCACTCCGCATGATTAACACCAATGAAATACCTCCAGTTATAGAATGCAACAAATTTTGGAGACACCTACCTCCACCCTTACCCTCACCCCAATCATTATTTGCATATAAAGAAATTCTTCATGATAAAGAAAACCAGCTACATAATCAATCGTTCAAAAAGTGGCTTCACATAACACGACAGATGAAAAACAACAATATTTGAAGAAATTTAAGATAACTATTTAAACTAAAGCAAAGTAATGAATTGTTCTTTTGCATGATTAAGTAAAGGCATAAGAAGGTAAGGTAAAAAGGAATATGACAAAATAGGAAACCTTACTGCACCAAAAGTATTTGTCCTTGAACGAAGATGTGCTTTTGTTCTTAGAAATTCTCTGCTGGCTCTTTTCTTTTGGATGGGAAAAGAGGGATCACTTTTGCCAATCTGAAATTGTAGATCAAAGTCTTGCATGAGTCACCTTGGAGTTAAAGATCTAAATGAACCAAGTAGGAAACATGTAACGAGCCTAATGCAAGACCATGAAAAGAGAAAATAAAATCCCATATACTATAATCACTTGCAGCACCAATGGCAATTTTAGTCACAAGATTATCGTCAAGAGAATAGTTGTCATTTTCATTGTCATTTACACTAACAGGAAAAAAAAAAACAAGCGAAAGCATGATGAAAGCAAAAATGAAGTTAGTGGTCTAAAATCTAAATCATGTTAGGAAATTAGAGTCAATAAACAACCAAATAGTGGTTAATGAGCAAAGAGTAAAAGTTTAAAAGTTTAAAGACAATGTTTTCATAAGCAGTACCAAAAGACCAAAGCAAACACCTATAATGCAGCCAGTTGAGACTGACTGTCCACACTGGTCCTGCGTACGCAAAAAAGATGTTCCAAGTATGAAAAAGAAAAAAAAAACAAAATAGCAGCTATAATTTCAATATATGGTAGAAGCCTGCGCAACATTATGCTGGATATACGCAAATGAAAAAAACATGTTAAAATGGATAAAATCTTTGAACTAATGAACGAAAAAAAAAAATATGATAAAAGAGAGCAAAATGGTGAGAGGTTGTTTTATTACGATTGAGGGAGAACTAACCAGCACGATTTTGTTGACCTTCAACTCCACTTTCTGTTTGGATCCTTGGCTCTTCACCACAACTCCTTGCACCCACACGGAAGCACCAGTGGTAACCAAGCCAGATTCTACCTAATAACAAACTCAAAACCTTCAAGAGTGATAGTAACAAAGGTTTGTCCTGATAAACTTCTCCAAAAGTTTTTATATAGGAGAACAAAATAAGGAGAAATGAAATATACTTTGTAAACTAAATTTAACTTATATATAAAATAATTTGCAGGAATTCTTCCAAGTTATGTTTTCTAAAAGCTACTTTTCCGCTTATGCAGGAGCCTATTTTAAACTACCCAAAATCTTATTTCATTTGGTTCTTGGTAACTGATTCCCGATAAGTTTATTCACACAAACCTAAATATAAAACCATAAACAAAAACGATAGAAAAAGCAAGCACACCTGATCGTAACCTTCAGCCTCGGAGTTCAACACGCATTGCATGTTAGAAAGGCAAGAACCATCGTTAATCTACACACAATCAACAATCTACTCGATCAGCAATTGCATTGCAAATACCGGCTAATTACAATAGAAATCGGTCTAATGTCTTGCCTCGATGAAGGTGACGCTACTCTGAAGGCGAAGCGTGCGAACCCAGCCCTGCACGACGAGGTCGCGGCCGAGAACGTCGGCACCATCGCCTTCTTTGATTTCGGAAACCCTAAGCTTTTTGCGGAACTGTTCTACTCTGCTGCCGGAGGTTCGAAGAGCGGCCGCGCAGAAGGAGCGGCGGGAGGGGAAGGGAGAAGGAGGGAGGAAAAGAGATTTGTGGAGTGAGAGAAAAGCAAGTGCCGTTGTTGCGGCGTAAGGTTTCAGGCGAAGAGGCCTCGCCGCTATTGCCATTGTTATCGCTTTTGCGGCGCCAACGCCAATGATAGCAGCCATTTGCGTGTTGGTGCGTCGACCACACCCTACTCACTCTCCGACAAGTCTTATCCCCCGTTCAGTTCCTTTTACCGCCTATAACTACCTTAATTTCTTTTTTATGGGTTTCAGCTAAATTGATCCAAACTTTTAATTAGTTAATTAATATTAATACTCATTGTTTGTATCATAAATTAATATAAATAAATAATGTTTTTCAATTAGCGACGTTAAATATAGTTTGACAGTATTTTGGATACAGTTCACAATAGGATGGCAATTAGGGTCTAGTCCGCGGGTCCGGCTCGCAGGTCCGCAGAAAAAACGTGAGGCGGGCCAGGATAGTAAGCTCGCAAGTCCGTATGGGCTAGCCCGTGGGCCGACCCGCAAGTCTGCATAAAATTAAAAAAAAAAGAAAACTTGCACTTATATATATTAATTACTTTTTTTATGGACTCTTACATTAATATTTCAAATTTTTTGTATAACTGGAAAAGACAAGTATTATGTAATTTTTAATGTGCTAAAATTTAAAGAATACATTGTGTATGTCATAGTATGAATATGATGAAAATGTTAAATTATTAATTTATCATCTAATTCCCCAAAGTCTTTACTTAATTTGTGAACTTCTTAAAGTTTTCCAATTTTTAAACATCAAAAGTTTTATCATTAAAAAAAAATAAATAAATAAAAAGTGGGTCACCCCGCGAGCCAACGTATATGCAGAGCGGGCCAGAGTATGCGATCCGCATAAAATATGCGGGGCAGGGCGAGCCGGTCCGCGGTGTGCGGGCCTTATGCGGGACGGGCCGGCCCACATTGCCACCCCTATTCACAACGGATAATTTTAGTATTAAATATTTTAATATTTATTTATGAATAGTTCGGAGTACAGGTAGATATTTATTATATAAGAAAATTAAATATTTTATTAGGTTAAATTTAATTAAAAGTAAATTTAATCTACATTTTATTATAAAATAAGTTAAATTTAATTAAAATTAAAATTTAATTTAATTTATATTATATTTTATGTTTTTTTATAAACTTTTTTAACTTTTATTACAAAATGTTATAAAATATATTTATTTTTTAAATATTAATCGGTATATATTTATATTTCCATAGTTATTATCTTAAAAGGTATCTGACCAACAATCATATTAGTAATGAATGAAATTTTTTGTTACAAGTTGAACAGTGAACAGACACTACACAGTGAACAAATACTATCGGTGTCCAATCTAACTCGTTAATATCTCCACATTTAATATATCACTTATATTACAACTAAAATTATGATACCTGAATGATATTATATATTTGTCAAATACATTCTTTAAATATACCTTTGTTCAATTTTTTTATAATAAAAATAATAATAAGCTATTATTATTATAATTACAAAAGTAAATTTAAATAATTTATAGTTTTTTTAGACAATTTTTTATTATAACTAGTTATTTTAGTTTAAAAGAATAGTTAAAGTTTAGAAAAAAAATTGTCAAATAAAAAATTGTTAAATTTAAAACAAAAAATAGTATGTAAAGAATAAAATTGATAATATAATTATTTTAATTTAAAAAATACTTAAAGGATAAATTTGAAAATAAAATGTGTACACCAAAAAATCTCTTTGTTAATATAATAAAAGTATAGATCAAATATGATTTTGATTTTGATTAAATTGAGACTAAATTAAAAAAACAATATTACATAATTAGCATGAAATTTCAATTATACATAGAATGAAACAAAATATAATCAAATGAAGATTCAAAAATATTGAATAATTAAAATAATGACGGGTTTGTCACTTTAAACAATATCGTTATATGATTGTATATTTTTCTTAAATTAAATTGCAAATATTTAAATATATATGTAATCTTATAATGTTACCCATAATTTGTTATGCATGCCTCTCTATATATAGAGAGGATGTTTGTGTGTGTATAAGTGAATATATAATCTCCACTTATTTAGAAAATTAGTGAATTTATCACATAATTGTTATAATATATTAGGTTTTAATTATTTAAAATTTATAAAATACTTAATATTTTAATGAATACTCATTAAATCATTTTATATTAATTAAAAAAATAAAATTTCAAACATGATTTAAAATTTTTTCACAAAAAGTAAAATAAATTATTTTCATCTAAATATAAATTTATATAATATAATAATCAATTAATTAGTTCAAATCATTGTTTATGCTAAGTATACTTTTAGTTAATATATTTAGATGTGAAATTGAAATTCGTTATTCTTTCTAATAGTTTATACAATATTTGTTCTCATGTTTTAGTAATATATAAAATACATCTTCCAAATTGAACACATGATAGTCATTGGTCATGGTTGTTAATGAATTAAATAGTATTAGAAAAAAATGAACAATTTAAACAAAATTGATGAAAATTGAAATCTATTTTAGTACAAAAACAAAATTTTGATTGATTTAACAAAAGTTGACAAAAATTGGAACAAAAAATTATTTTAACCTTAATATAATATAGCTATATTAGTAATAAAATAATCTTTTAGGTTTTTTTTTTATCTCAAACATATTAATTTAATAGAGTATTAGTACAAAATATTATTTTTGAGACTATTTTGCTTAAAAATAATTTTATAATTAATTAATTAGTGAAGAAATATTAATAGTAAATTATTTTAGACATTCTTTTGTTAGAGGCAAGTAATTTTACTTATTTTATCCTTGAGCTAGCTTTGTCCCTAATCATATTTAACAACAAACTATCCATTTATTTATGATTAGTTCAGACGCTTTTGAAGAAGTCTAGAAAAAACATTATTCACACAACTTATTGTTTTATTCAACAATGTAAATGTAAAAGAAAAAAGAAGAAAACTTTTTTCTGTTTTATTTTTAAATTTTAATCCTTTACAACGATACAAAACTTAAATAATGAATCGACATTTTTTAATGTATAATAAAAATTGTTTTTCGGTACAACTTATATTTTTAATTTATAATAAAAATCTTTTTAATGTACAAGGTCGTCTTCTTCATATTTAATCTCTATCCCTACTGTTTAAAGTTCCAATAGTTAAAAATAATAACATATCATTTAATTTTTCCTTTGTAATTTAAAAGAATAAAATTTGTATATTAAAAAATATTTATATTATGAATTCGAATTATATTATAATTTATTTATTAATACATTTATTTTAATCATTTAAATACATAAAAATAAACAACACACCTCTTTGTAATAAGAAAAAAGAAATAAAACGGTTATAATATATTTAAATGGTACGAGTGGGACATACATCGTAAGCGAGAAAAAAAGAGAAAAAAATCTAGTGAAATTAGATAAAAGAAAAAACTTGATATGATTATGAATGAATGATAATAATATAATTGAAAAATCTAGAAAAAAAAAAATATTGATATCGTAAATGACAAGAACAATGTAATTGGAATAGGATGAGAAACAACACTGCATAGTTAGTTTATTGATTCCATTAGCCATAGCCGCAGTGTTGTGTGGCGGTGACAACCATGGCTGACTCTTCTCAAGACCTCGACCAACTCCTCGATAGTACTTTCTTCCTCACTCACTCTAACTTTCTCTGATGTTAAATTATTTTTTCTCTCTTTCTGAGACTGTTTCATTCGATTATTTCAGGTGCTTTGGATGATTTTCAGTCCTTCAACCTTAATCCTTCTCTTCCAAGGTTATCGTTTCCGCCCTTTTTCGACTCTGCAATATCTTAATTTATTTTGGTTTTACTGAATCTTTGTGTGTTTGTGTTAATTGAATTGTGTGTTGGAAGTGGGGGAGCAATTGCGAGCAAAAACGAGAGTCCTTCGTTGCCGTCGGGGGTTCAGGGATTGGGCATGGGTTTACCTGATTTGAGAACGAAGAAAAAGGGGAAGCAGAAGGTTTCGAAGGACAGCCACGTGGCGGAGGCGCTGAACAAGCTGAGGGAGCAGACCAGAGAGGCTGTGAAGGGCCTGGAGTCTATGACCCCTCCTGCTGCTGATGATTTGGGGAAGGATGCCTTGATGGAAGATTGGGTCAAACAGTTTGAGCAGCTTGCTGGCTCTCAGGTATTTTTTTATTATTTTGTTTCCTTTTCTTCCTTTGCATCAATTTGTACTTGATTTACTTATTCAGTAATTTCTCTTGTCATCGAGCTTTAAGTTTGTTGTGTTCTCTAGTTTTGAGGTGAAAATCGGTAATGGATTTTAGGGGCAGTTTTTGTGCTTTGTTTTTTGCATCTTCATGTAGTCTAACAGTTTGTATATGTGAGAGGGCGCGGTGTGGTGATATAGGGTTTTAAATTGCTGTGTTGTGGTTGTGGAAACTCTAAAACCTTGATGTTGCTGCCAAAATTGTGGCTGCATACAGGTTATTCAAACCTATCCGTACCCCATTGAGATGGAATTTGAGTAATCATCAAAGTTTGTTTACTCTTGCTTTGAGTGGAAGGAACCTAGGTCTTTGGTTTGATCCATGTGTATGGAAAAACACCAGCCTTCTGTTCCAGGAGACTGATAATTCCCTTGAAATCTGAAGAAAGATTAAGTTTGGCAACTGTCATTTTTCCTCTTAGCAATTAATTTGTCTGCTGCTGCTTTGGACGATGATGAACTATGGACCAGGTTGTTATGGTGTTTCCTGTGTATATTCCTATCATTTCTCACAATAAGATACTCTCCTTACCTGATACGTACAAACACACACACAAGTTAATATAATATAATATATCAAAGAGACATATTGGAGCTAAAGGACTAATATTTGTTTGCACTAACCTGGGTTTTGTGTACTGGAATACCTATCATTTCTCACAATAAGATACTCTACTTCCCTGATACGTACACACACACACACACAAGTTAATATAATATAATATATCAAAGAGACATATTGGAGCTAAAGGACTAATATTTGTTTGCACTAACCTGGGTTTTGTGTACTGGAATTGTCAATAGTTGTGTATCAGAGGCAAATCAGTAATGTACGGAGGTTTTTATTTTTATTTTTTGAAAATGTGCTTTTATACTGCACATATACATATTGGGGCATCATATAGACATCTCAATGTTATGGTAGTCAACTGATACATAAGAGGAGGAAAAGAGATAAACGGAATTAAAAAAATATGGTAATCCAAATGGTATGGTGATATCACTCAATGTGACCAAGAAGCTGACTGCTAGTTACGTGAATGAGTGTAGCTTGAGGGTCACCTCCTCTCTCATAACTGAGTCAATGTCTAACTTTATAGCTAAATTCGCTTTCACTCTTATTTATAGTCAATTTTATTTATATCTGATCCTCTCCTTGCCCTCTGCATGCATGTTCTTTACTACTGATTGCCTATCAGATTAGCACTACATTCCCAATTACCTTCAATCAATTTTTCCCTGAAAGTCAAATGTTCATCACTCTTGAGGTGCTACGACTTTATTCTTGTGTTTGTATTTTGTGGATTATAGACTCTTTCCAATAATCCCTTTGGAGATCTTTTATTGAAACTCCTATAAAAAAGAAATCAATTTGGAGGTTCCACTTTTATTAGTTATGAGTTGTACCTCCTGCTTCTTTAATAAGTTTCCATGCATTTCCTAAATATTCACTTGCAATATTGATATACTTTGGGAAGGAGTGGGGAGGGGAGGGGACTCAACTTTAACAGCCTGTATTTTTAAGTGGTCTAACTGTGAGGAACTTTTGAACTGGTACTTGCTAGAACCTACCTTATCAAGGTGAATTGCTCATATATATACTTTGTTCCTTTGTGCTCTTTCTTTATGATTTAAATTGAACATGGGATTTACTTATTTTTATGTAATGACAAAGTCCAATTGCTCAGACTTTAGAAATCTAGGTTGGTACCGTTGTGATGACTTACCTGTTTGGTATTTTCTGAGTCCGAATGTCATGAAATTACGAGTTCAGTTGAGCCTGGCCTAGATGTTGGCCCTTATTTTATGCGTGGCGAGTTTTTCCTTTATGGAAATTTGAATGCAATGATCTTACTTTTAATAAAACAACTCAGGTTCGTATATGACTCTTGGAGATTCCACATCAATCAAATATGTGACAAAATATATATGTAAATGAGTGCAAATCTCTTGATGCTAATTTTATGAAGTTAAATTAGATTTAAAGTTCACTTTCTAAAAATTAGTGTCAAAGGATGTTGTTTGTCATGATGACAGCTTATTTGATTTGGTTTTTGTATTCAATTGATAACTTCTCTTTTTCTTAAAGAAGTTCAAAACTAAATGAAGAATTAAAGTTGGAATCTATTAATCAAGAGAACAAAAAGTAAGAGAGATTTGAACTGTACGAACTTTTATGTTGTTAGGTTTATAGAGGGGATTTCACTGGGGAGACACCACTAATGAGACCTGAGTTCAACCACATAAGGCATTGACACCACTCTCAATTCAAAACCTTAAGGCAATGGGTTTATAGGTCTTTATTCTTATGTAGTGCTCCATTTTCTCATTCTACCCAAAGTGGGACTTAGACTCACACTTAGATTTCCAACAATCTCCCCCTCAAGGGTGAGTCCCTTCAACCACATTGGTACACTCCCCTCTAGCGGAAGCATTTCCAACCACGAGTACATGCCTATAATATACTCGTCTGGACTATACTGTACTCGTTTGAGTCAATTTCAAGGCTCTGATACTACTTGTTAGGTTTACAAAGGAGGTTTCACTGGGAAGACACAACACCAATGAGACCTGAGTCCAATCACATAAGGCAATGACACCACTCTCAACCCAAAACCTTAAGGCAATGAGTTTATGGGTCTTTATTCTTATATAGTGCTTCACTTTATCATTTCTACCCAATGTGAGACTTAGACTCACACTTGGATCTCCAACATACTTATCCTTTTGCTGAGCTCTGCACGGAAAAGAGACTGGTGATAGATGATAGGCCAAGCAAAGCAGAAATTGAGGCTTGGAATACTTCTTTTCATATACAAACATAGCCGCTATTATATCTTGTGTTAAATATGTGAAGCTAACCAAACTAGACCAAACAATTTGCCATTTTTTGGCTATAATTTTTTACTTAGGAAGCAAGTAATTAAGGGCATCAAAGATATTGTTACTATTTATGGTGCTATTTCTTAAGTTTTCATCATGGGAATACCGTATCTTGATTTCCTTTCCTGGATTTAATGCTAATAATGTTATAATTATTATTATTTTATAGGACATGGAATCTATTGTGGAGACCATGATGCAGCAACTTCTGTCAAAAGAGATTCTTCACGAACCAATGAAAGAAATAGCAGAAAAATATCCTAAGTGGCTGGAAGATCACAAATCTAGCTTAAGCAAAGAAGAATATGAACGTTACGCACACCAATATGAATTGATACGAAACCTGAATGAAGTTTACGATAATGATGCCGGAAACTTTAACAGGATTGTCGAGCTCATGCAGAAAATGCAAGAATGTGGACAACCACCAAATGAAATCGTCCAGGAGCTTGCTCCCGATTTCGATTTAGCGAGTCTTGGCCAGATGTAAGTTCCCTTGGTTATTAATTGGTGTTTTTTATCGCACTATGAACTTGTATTTATCATTGTTTACTTTTTTTTTTTCAATAAGACCCTCGTGAAAATTTGCATGGATTATTTTTATCTTTCTAAACTCTGGACTAGATTAATGGTTTGTCTTGCAATTTTACGTAAGAGGTGTATGTTGATTTTATAGCTGTTATTTATGGGTGAAGCTCAATGTATCAGTTCTCACTTATGTTGATAATCAATACTGGCTAATAAAATAAATGGCTTTGTACAATCTCTAAAATCTGTCGCATTTATTTTAGTGCTAACTCAGTGATCTAACTTGCGGTGAATTACTACTGCTGAAATGGGTATTGAATCATCATATAAAAGCTACGATTTTATGTAGAATTGACTTGCTCCCAGTTTAGGAATGAAACTCCCATATCTAAGCTTTGATCCTCCCTAGGATACCTATTCCCCTCTCCCTTGAGGATGCTTTCCAATAAATATTTTTTAAAAATAAAACAGGTTATCTGGCAGCATCCATTGTCATTCTGAAACTTATCACTACCATTTTTTTTTTGTATCTTGTAGTTTTCAAACACATTCTTCTTGTATGTGCATCAACTGATGTGAACATTTTCTCCTGCAGATCTCCAGAGATGCTTGAAGGTCAGCAAAACTGTTGCATAATGTGAAGCAATTCTTGTCATTTACCAGTCTCTTTGATGGTTTACAGGTTCTTAGGAATATTTGATTTTCACTTGTCAGAATAAGATAGTTTTATGTGCTACAATGTTTTCCCCTACTCACGACAAGGTTACGAGGAAATCACAATTAGTCTCCTTCTAAGGTTTTATATGACAAAGGCATGTCTATCAATATTTTCTGCTGGAAATTATATCACGAGTTGTTAGTTGCAAACAAAATTTGCTTTCTGATTTGTTGAGATTCATTTCCTACATAATGAGTAATGACAAGGTATTGGCAAGGCTGAAAAGCACCAGTAGATTACTAGATTTATAGGTAAGATACACGAATTGTTCTTTCTGTAAAGGACTTACTAGTAAATGATGCCATAACTAGCCATTCTGTCTATATATTATCAAATATTCAAACACCAAAATCCTTTGAATGAGTTTTGTGTAAAGTCCCCTCCCCCTAACATTGCAGTAAAACAAACTGATAAACACTGAAATGAAATTTATTCATAATAAAAGAATCAAGATATGGCATTTGAAAAGTGATAGAAGAGTATACAGTGTACAAATCTTATTAAAGATTGAATGAATGAATTTCCTATGGTTAAACACTAGACAAAAAATTTGAGAAAATGACAACAATGCTATTGGGTAGACTAAAGCTGTGCAATATCTTGTTTTGGGGGCTCTCTGCATTAGCTAAGCATCAGAGGGTGCGATCCAGTGTCTCCCATTGACAAAACTCTTGACCAGGAATGGATGGGCAGATTCAAAATCTAGCTCTTGGGCTAATGGGACTCCACGTATAGCCGCAGCACCTGGTCCCCAGCATTTGTACACTCCAAAGAACACAGTCCTAAACACCCCAAATCAAGACAAAGTGTTACAAACATACCATAATAAGATGATTATATAGTATGAAGTATGGTTTTGAGAAATGATGGTGGATGACAGAAAGAAAAGTGTATGATTTAATATGACTAGAATATTGTTAGGTCTTACTTGTTATTGTAGGAAGTGTTCCAATCATCCCAACCACCATGTGCAACTATGTCGTCGAAGTAGGTGTAAGCGTAGACAATCCTAGAGTACTGGCCCATTGCACGGCCCACATAAATTGGGCCTGTTCCTGTCACCTTGCACCGTACGAATGCGAAGCCTGTTTTCTCGTGTGGGGATCTCCTATCTTGGGCTGCGATTGACCCAAACCTCGTGGCAATTGAGTGTAGCCTGCAATCCTGAACCAAACGATGCTGTTAGATCGTCCAACTATATAAGAAAAATGATTAATGCCATCAACACTTAATATACATTTAGAAAGAATAAAAAAAGATAATTTTATATAATATATGGTGTGATAAAAAAGACAAAAAATAAACAAGTATATAAAAATTATAGATAAAATTATATTTATCAATATTTAGTGTAATTTTTTCAAGTAGTTATTTTTTGGCATAATTAACTTGTTGATCTTATAATAGAATAATGTTTTTGCTTTGGTTCCTTTTTATTTTTTATTTGATTCTTTTTTTTTTTTGCTTTTAGCCTTTAATGATAACTTTTTATTAACTCTGATATCAGGATGATTTTATTACATATTGTGAAATTGTTAACTCAATATTGTTGATGTCTTGAAAAATGTTACTAAATTCGAAACACTCTATGTTAGAATAACTAAAACTTTAATTATTAAGAACAACGTCTGTGAAAAAACATTTAAAAAGATAAACTAAGAAAGCATTCGTAATGTGCAACAGATAATTGATTTATTTATGCTCATTTAAACTTCGACAAATTAATTTTTGGTACGAAATGAATGAAGAAGATAAACTACTGGCAATTATATTGTTAGAAAAATATATTCATCATATGCTATACCTTTGAAACATTTGATGCTATCATTATTTTATTATCGGTAACCAAAGTTATAAATTTCACTTGGGTTTCGTTTTTGTATTTTTTCTAGATAGAAATAATAATTTTGTATATAATTTTACTCTATTAAATAAAGTTTAAGAAAATAGAAAATGATCAAAATAAGAAAGTACGTACTATTAAATTAAAAAAATGGAAAAAGCTTTGAGAATAAAGAGCACATAATGAAGTCACGTGTGAGTATTAGGTACGAAATTTCAAACAAAAAGCCAAAACAATGAAGCTGTAAAAGTTATTAGAAATCTGCGCTCGGCTAGAAGAAAAACTAGAGTGGAATAATTGTTGGGTTTATTATTATTATTTTTTTTTTAATTTTGAAAGAGCATTTTGCACACATGCACACACAGGGCAAAGATAAAACATAATGTAAGCTAAATAAAATTGATTATATAACACATAATCAATGATCTGATATTTTCTTTTAATGGTAAAAAAATATTAGAGGTTAACGTGTTAGGTTTTTGTCAATCGAAAAATATTTTTTACCATAAAAAGCGTAATGATAATGAGTGTATACAGAAGTTTAATTTATTTATAAATGGCAAAGTGGCAAAAAGCTCAAATCCTTTTTCATGCAAACCATGTCGTGCACCACTAAACTCCCTAGCAAACTTAAAAAACCGCTAGAGAGTGCTTTCTGAAAGTGGATGAAAAAGATGAAATAATAATTTAATGAAATTCATGTTTCATCAAATATAATATAAGAACAGTATGAGAAAAACAATTTTGTTCTGACAACAAAAGATAAAAATTAAAGGGTGCATGGTAGCATGTAGAATAAAATACTGAAACATAGGTAAATGAAATTAATAATATTACCTTGTACATAGACCTGCCATTCCCAAAAATGAAATCGATGGAACCCTCAATGTAACATTCTTTGAAGTAATGACGGCCAGCATCGTCGCAGAGAGTGTCTTGTGCACCGTAGAACCCGCAGCCGGAGAAGTAAGCTTTGTCCCCGGAAATGCGAAACGCCGCCGCTTGCCACCCCTCCATTCCCGGCATCGGCGCCGGAGAAGTGTTCTGCACCGTTTCATATTAATTTATTGACTGCTTCTAAACTTTTGGCCGAAAGGAATAATCGCACTCCACAAATTCAACGCTCGTAATAGTATAAAGTGGTTAATTCATGCAATGCAGTATATGCTCATGGACCCATTATTGACTTTATAATCATATATCATCAAGTTTTTCTCATCAAACTCCACATTTTCCCAGAACAAAAGAAAGTTATTAGAACCCTACTTTGTGAAACGCGTACAAATGGGTAGGGAATGTTTTTCTCTCCCCTTCTTTACAAACAGAAAAGAATGGATTTTGTTCAGTTCCTTTGAAATATTTTTTGATTGAAAAAGCAAAAGTTAAGAGATGCTGTAAAATTTGTTGAAACTCTTATGATGTTAAGTTAAAAGGAATCTTTAGAGATGCAAACAAAAAGTGGGTAACTGGTAATAAATGCATTGATAATGACAATGCATAGCATATGGAAGAGATGAAAAGTTACCTTGAAGCTGATATTCTTAGCAGAGAAAAAGTTGGCAAAAACTGTAACAGAAGCTGTTCTGTAAGTACGCAATTGTTGGCCGTTGGGACCAGGGTCACTGGCCCTGTCATGCCATTCTATCACCGTCACATCTCTTCCCGCTCCTTCGAATGTAACGTACGGCTTCGTCACGGGCACTACCACTTTCTCTCTGCGCAAACAAAACCAAACACTTCACTGTCATAAATAAACAAAAAATGTGTTTCAAAAGTGCAGAACAAAATACTAAGCACAATTAACCACGTACATTTAAGTTTTAAGTAAATGCAATGCTTATGAAATAATAATCAGTAGAAGAAGAATGATATGTACATGTAATATCCGGGGCTTATCTGAATAACGACGTTCATTGTGTTGTTGTCCGGGACGGCATTGACGGCGGCTTGGACTGATCGGAAATGGCCTCCGCCGTTAATGTCGACGGTGATTACCCGGTAGGTTGTGCATGTCACAGTTGTTGCATGCAATAATAATATGCAAGAACTGAAAAGCAGAAACATTTGGAAGATGGAGAGAGAAGCCATAAGATGACACTACAGTAGCATTGGAAAGCACTACAGAGAGATTGTAGCTTGCAAGAGAATGAAATGCGTGTGAAGAAAAAAACCAGATGGAATGTGCAACGAGGGAGAGTGAGAACAGATGAATTGGGGGTGCATTCAGAATTTATAGGCTGTGATAATCGATTCCTCGTCTAACGGTCACTTTTACAACTTTTTTTGTTCTGTTTAAAAAAATGCAGAGAAAACATATTTTTTGAGGTGTGCGTCCTATTAAACGAGAGTTATCTACGAATAATTGAATAAAGGTGAATATTGTTTTGGCTGTTCTAAGAACATTGTATGAATTTGTAGAAACATGAAAAAAAAGTAAGAGTAAGAGTGTGTGGGGTTTGCATGTGACAGTAAGATACGCATGGAGGAAGGTACAGTGTTTGACATCATTAACTATTTGCCCGTGACTTTTCATAAACTGTGAATGCCCTAATTCCCTATCCATGCTTGGAATCTATAGCCACGTGTTCATTCATTACATGGCATCAACAACATCGTCATCTAAATTCAAACGGTTACATATTAGTTTTATTTTTTTTCTCTTAACTTTGATTAGTTAATGTGAATTCAAGACACTATAGTTTTATATTTTATAATAAATAAATAAAAGGGATGGTATTTTTAGTTTAAAGAAGATTTTTTTTTTCATTTTTCTCTAAATTAATTACTTCTTATGTGTCAATAAAAATAATACATTTATTAAGAATTGGATTATCTTAGGGAATTCCTCTAAAAAGTGAGATGATTATTATTAATATTTGTAAGCAAATCTAAACTGAGAATTGGTTCAAAAATATTAATGTTGTATCAATTTGTTGAATTTAAAACAAATCATAAATATAATTTATTCTTTTTAACTAAATAAAGAAATGTGTCGTTTCTATTTTCAATGACATAATTATGTGTTTTCATCACAAAATTTTGTTTTTTTATAAATCTTTCTATTATTTAGGAAAAAAATGTAAAATAAAAAATATAAATGTGAAATGTTTTTAATATTCATCATAACATATGAGGCACTGATATAATATGTGTATCAGATATGATCGCTAGCAAATTAGGTCATATATGCATCCATAGATATACATACGTGTATATATATA